>JAEEGK010008269.1_pt1 | contig 24598 bp, 12 predicted proteins | sample 8958771 | NCBI WGS metagenome assembly JAEEGK01 (sample SAMN16246547, study PRJNA631951) | gut metagenome | biome: gut microbiome; feature: rumen; material: SC-attached | host: Bos | place: Iran: Karaj | collected 2018-10
TCCGCTCTCCCCAGGGAGAAAGAGGAGGGCGGAGGAAAAAACAGGAAGGATGAAGGAAATCTGGATTCGTTACGACATTCCGGAACTCTTGTCACCCCTGCTGAGTAACTTCAGGGAAGAGATGTAAGCAGATGGCAGGCTTATTTCTCAAGTGTATCCACTGTCTTATAAAAACAGGCACGCGAGCCTGCATTTGCAGCCCCCTCTAGGTAACACGTGTACACTCGAGGGGGCTGCACGTGCAACCTCGAGGGGGTTGCAAATGCCGTAAAGCCTCACCCCAGCCCTCTACGGAGGGAGGAAATTTTAATGGAAATATTATGAATGCCTGTCATCCCCACGTGAGGGGAGTGGGCTTGTTTTTCTATTAATAGCTTGCAAGAAGCTGCTCTTTCTGTTTTGGTTTCCTTTATCGGTATATAATTATCAAGAATTAAATCAAATATGATATTATTTCGGTGGTTATTGAATAAATTTCGGGAATGACCGAAATTTTCTTTTCTTTTTCTGCTATCGCTTTCCAATATTGTATATATTTGCGGTGCGAAAACACACAAAATTCGCCATTAGTATTTTTATTATTAACTTAAACTAAATTTAAGATGGAAGCAATCAGTACTTCTGTTCATCGTACTGCTATGGGCGGTAAGATGAGAAATCTGAGAAAGTTGTTTGCCATGGCTATGCTTTGCACCCTGGCAAGTGGTAACCTGTTTGCGCAGAACAGCTCCTGGATGAGTGGAGTGGGGGACAACACGTTTGTCAGCCAGATGTCTATTCCCGGTGTTCATGATGCGGGAACGGGGCATGGGTTCACTACCCTGTACGGCATTATCGGGGACCAGTTTGCACGAACGCAGGACAAGACCCTGACCCAGATGTGGAACAGCGGCATCCGCTGCTTCGACCTCCGTCCGGCTGTTGACGGTAACGATTTGCGCATTTGTCACGGCTATGTGAGCACTAACCTGATGTTCTCTACGGCTATCTCAACGCTTTGCGGTCTGCTGGATCAGTATCCTACGGAGACGGCCATTATCGTAATCCGTCATGAATCTGAGGGTGATAGCGGCAGCGGCAACTGGAATACCTTGGTTAAGAACAGACTGAGCGGCAGTCCCGCTAACAGTCACGTCATCAATTTCAATCCTAAACTGAAGATGGGCGATGTGCGTGGCAAGCTGATTGTGCTCTGTCGTAATGCCTATGACAGTAACCCCATCGGCGGGCTTGTCTATAACTGGGGCGAGAGTGCCGACTTCAGCCAGCAACAGAACGGCTATATCAGAGGTATCGGAACCCAGGGGCCTGTGTATATTCAGGACTTCTATAATGTATCTGCCAGCGGCGCCTCTGCAACCAAGACGGCCAGCATCCAGCGTATGATGCAGTTCTCCTGCACCGAGAACAAGAATGCCGGCATCTGGGTCATCAACCACACCTCGGGCTATACCAAGACGTTCCTGGGTATCGTAACCAGCAACGGCTACCGTGACAATGCCCAGACGCAGAACCAGGTTGCTATCAACTACCTGAACGGCCATCCCGGATCTGCCGGCATCGTGGTAATGGATTACGGAGGGGTGGACAGCTCCAACGGTTACAATACCAAGGGACAGGCACTGACCAATGCCCTTATCAACCAGAACTTCAGGGAGGGACCCAATACTCCTTACTTCCGTGCCCTGCCTACCCTGAACATCGGTACAGTCTATAACATCTATACTACCATTAACGGAACCAAGTACTATGTGACCACCAGCGGAACCCTTACCAGCAGCAAGAGCGAAGCAGGCGCCTTCACAGCTAAGGTGGGTAACAGCAACGGCGGTGAGTACGGCGACTCCTTCTTCTTTGAGTTCACCGTTGGCACTACCAATTACCACTTTACCAACCCCAACCAGAATACAGGTGGCAACGGAACCTTTGCCTCCAATGATAATCTGGAGCCCATCTGCGGCTATAGCTGGAACCGTATCTGGGACAGTCAGGTTCTGATGCAGAACAGCAGTGGCAAGTATGCTATCCGTGCCACCAATGCTCCTGCTACAGGCAATAACTGGAACCTCTACGCTGCCAATACCTACTGGTCAGTAAAGAGTACGGGCAGCAACCCCGTTGCCGGCTATGTAATGGGTACGCCGGATTATCGCTGGCAGTTCTCTGTTGCCTCCAATAACACCAAGGAGTTTATGGGCGACTTTGACGAGGAAGAGACTGCCATTGAAAGCGTCAAGGCAAATAATTCTGCTAACGAGGGTGCCATCTACAATATGGCCGGCCAGCGTGTAAGCAAGCTGCAGAAAGGCCTCAATATCGTGAATGGCAAGAAGATAGTAGTCAAGTAAGACTGGCGGATAGTGTTTAGCGGTTAGGGATTTGCGACTCCCTAACCGCTAATATATTTGCCGGATTTCAGCGCCCGGATAATAATGAGTCAGGATGTTTTGGTAAGAATAGCCCTGATGCCCCATAACGGCGGCACCTATCTGACACATTCCTACACCATGCCCCCAGCCTTTGCCGTTCAGGATGATGGTTTGGGGAATGCCGTCCTGCAGGTCTTCCAAGCTGACGGTGAAGGCACTGCTAAGCAGGTGCGAGGTGCTGAGCGTCTTACGTATCATCAGCTCCTTACCTATTATATATGTCCGCTCGGTGCCGACAATACGGAGGCGGCTGATATGTCCGGCAGGTCCGGCCTCCAGGGGTTCCAGGCATAGGATGTGCCCGAACTTCATCCCTAAGTTGCGTTCTATGAGCTGTCTGAGCCTGTCCTGCGTAAAACGAACCTGCCAACGGTAAAAGTCGCGGGTCTCCAGGTCATAGTCGTTCAGCACCTGTGAGAGTACCTCACGGTCCCGGGTATTGCAGAAGGGATCGGCAACGCTGCTCAGGTACGATTTGTGGATGTTCTGCCAGCAGTACTGGAACTCGTTGGTCTGACCGCCGCAGCATTTGCCGAAGCGGGCATCGCAGATCTCCCCATCGCCCATCAGCACCTGTCCGCGTGTCTCGTTCACAGCCCGTCGGACATTGGGGTTGCACGCCACGGTGATACCCTGATAGCGCTGGCAATGGTCATCGGCACAGACGTCATACAGCTCATGGTCCTCACGGTCCCACCAGCGGATAAGTTCATCATCGGTCTGGATGAATGAGGGTGATTTGTCCTGTTTCTGTCTGAGTTGGGCCAGGAGCCAGCTGCGGCTGATTACTGCCGAGGCCTTCAGGAACTGCAGCGAGCAGGTGCTCTTCATCTCGCTGCTGATAACACTAATCAGGTAATCCTCCAACGGCAGCTCGTTGATGACCACAATCTGTCCCTCATGCCAAACAAGGTGCAGCGTACCTGTGAATGCCTGCACCTGTTGCCGTTCCCAATGGAACTGCTTGCCTATGGTAACACCATAAAGGCGAAACACAGCCTCCCCCTTCCCCTCCGAGGGAGGGGTGAATGTCAATCTTGTGTAAACTTTTCCGTTCCATAAGATGCCATCCGGTTGGGCAATGGCTGTTTGCTCGCCCTCCACGGACACATTATTTATAATATAAGGTGTATCCAGACGGAAGTGAACCTCTTTTGCGGTAAGAATCCCTACGGTAATTGTTATCATAAGTGAAAAGTGAAAGAGTGAAAAGTGAAAAATATAAGAGTGAAGGCTGCGATTGAGCGAGAGCAATAACAAGCTCGCTTGATTATTGCCGAGCGTGAGCAGGCTCGACCGCAGGTCAAACCTGAAACTTGAAACCTGAAACTTGAAACCTGAAACTTGAAACCTGAAACATGAAACTTGAAAGCTGGAAGCTACTAAACCGTAAACTAAAACGCCTTTGCCCCCTCTCCTTGGGAGAGGGTTGGAGTGAGGCTTACTTCTCTTAATATATCTATGGCCATCTCTGGGGTGAGCTTGCGGAAGTCCTGCTCCCGGGGCGTGATAAGCAGACCGCACATATCCAGGGCACCCGGACTGATGAGCAGCTGCTCGTCGCCTTGGGCGAAGTAGCAGTCGGGCCTGTGCTTGGCACGCGGGAAGATGAGGGTCACTACTTCCTCGGCGTCCTTCCAGCAAACAATATTCATACGGGGCTCCGTCTCTCCCTCATGAAGGGGCAGGAGGTTGTAGATGTAGTCAAAGCGTTTCTGTGCCTCGGCAATATTCCTCGTCCTGATTACCAGCACCTGGCAGGCATAGTCCGTCAGGATGGAGATGCCCTCGGCAAAGGGTTTCAACTTAGGCTCATACACACTTTTCCAGTTACGTTCCAACGGGGCGATACCTCTGCTGCCGGCCTGCAGGTGCATGTGGTCGGGACAAGAGGCTCCGCACAGGGGGCCGTTGTAGAATACCATATAGTCTGGCATCTGCCGGGCTATCTTAAAGAGGTCCTGAAAGTGCCCCTTTATCGTCTGAGGTGTATGCTCACGGGTAGGGATGGTAAAGTGCTTGGGCAGGATGGGGAAGGGGTTTATCAGCAACTGGTATTGTCCCAGCACAGGCAAGGCATGCTGCTCGGCCGGCCGGTTGCTGTCGCACAGGAAGCAGGGCCGCTTCTCTATGGCCTGCTTGCTGATATTGGCTCCCGTGCTGACCATCCGGGCAGGGTTCCACTGGGCGGAGAGAACGGAGAGTTTAGAGTTTAGAGTGTAGAGTTTAGAGGGGAGTGATTTGGTCTGAACTCCGCTCAGGGCTTCGTAGCGGGTGGCGGCATCAGACCAGTTTTTTTTTTCGCTCTGAAAGAAGTCCTCCACCTCGGCAGGTGACGGAACCTGCTCTCTGCTCCTGTTCAACTGCTGACGGGCCAGAATCTCCAGGGTACGCAAGTGGTCCTTGTAAGTATTGTTCTTGTTGATCTTGTCCTGACTCAGGGCCGCATCGCTGTTGCCCTCCCACCGACGGCACAGATAAACCTCGTGGTACAGTCGCCCTATGTGGTAGCGACGGCTGAACATCAGCCCAAGGGCATAGTCCTCGCCATAGCTGGTGTTGGGAATCTGCAGCTCTCTGAGCACAGGGGTATAGAAGGCACGCGGGGCACCTAAGCCATTGATGCGCAGGGCATTGTTGCGTCCGTTGTCGGGTGTCCATTCCTTATGGTCGATGAGGCCCGGCGGTAAGGTGTTCAACTGGAAGTCGCACATGCGGTACGAACCGATGACCATGGCGGCCTGTTGCTCACGGAACGCATCCACCATCTGCTGTAGCGTCTGCGGTGAGCTGTACAGGTCATCGCTGTCCAACTGTACCACAAAGCGTCCCACCTCGGGGTGATGTACGGCTGTATTCCAACAGCCGCCGATGCCTAAGTCGGTGCGCTCGGGGATGATGTGTATAAGCCCCCCACCAAACCTCCCCGAGGGGAGACTTTCTGTTACACTCTGGACTATTCTATTTATCTTTTCTGTTGTGCCATCGGTGGAGTGGTTATCAATGACGATGACGTTGAAGGAGAAAGAAGTCTCCTGCTCCAATGCTGAGCGGATGGCGTCCTCGATGGTGCGCTCACGGTTGCGGACGGGGATAATGACGGATGCCTCTACGGCAAAGTCGCCCTCTGAAAAGTCGATATCCTGGAAGGTCTCTGGGGCCAGATAGGCCCCGATGGCTTTCAGATGAGCCGTGCAGGCCTGCTCCATCTCAATCTGACGGTCGCGGTTGCGGGGATCCACATAGTCGAACTGCTTCTGTCCGCTCAGGCGGGTATCCTGCTCTATCTCGGTATATAGGAACTCATCGGCATGAACGGGCAGCATCCTGCGACTGACAAACAGGCGGAAGTCGTACAGGGCGGCAAACTTATAATTTACCCCTTGGGCCTGGGCCACATAATCCTTCAGGGCAGATGTGCGGATCAGCAGCAGAGAACCCATCTGGAAGTCGTCACGTACCGACCCCAGCTGACAGTCTATGAGGGGACAGGGATTTGAAGGCTCCTTGCTCCCCCCTTGGGAGGGGGCTATGTAATGGTCGGCATACAGCATCAGCGCCCCGCTGTCCTCTGCAATGGTCAGCATACGTGTCAAGGCGTAATAGCCCAACTGCAGGGTGTCGTACTTGGTGTACAACAGCAGGTAGGGTGCGGAAGCCCTCTCTGCTATCCACCGAAGGGTGTCAATATTGCCGGGACCGTCCTTGCGCAGAAAGTGGATGTCCTTAACTTGCTCGTCAGCCTTAAACTGTTGCAGGGTGGCGGCAACTTGCCCGTCGCTCTGCCAGGGAATAAAACAATCAATCTTCATCATAAGCGCAAAAGTAGGACTTTTTTTCCGCTCCGCAAAATAATAGATGTAATAAAATGTGTAACTTTGCAACATGAAAGTATATATTTTCAATCCCGAGAACGATATGGCGCTTGCCGACGGCAATCCCGGCTACACCCCGCCTGCCATCATCCGGCAGATGCGTGACGAGCTCTACTGGCTCCCCAACTGGTGGGCCGCAGAGGATGATATTGTATGGAACGGAAAGGACAGACTGCAGCTGAAGCAGGGGGATGAGATATGTCCCTGGGGCTGGAGCCCTGCCCTTATACACCAGTTGCGACAGGCTGGGGTGACTGATGAGTTCCTGCCTTCTGACGAGGAGATGGAACGGCTGCGCTGGCTCTCGCACCGGCAGACGGCTGTGGAGGCGTTGGCAGCCTGCAGGCGCGACGGTCTGATAGGCGATGCGCTGGTGGGAGAATCCCGTCTTTGCAAGACAGAGGCTGAGATAAAACAGCTTCTTGACGCTGCGCAGGATGGAGAATCCTTCCTGATGAAGGCTCCCTGGAGCAGTAGCGGCCGCGGCCTGATGCTGTGCGGCAGTCCCAATGCGCAAGGGTGGATCAGGAATACCCTCCGGGCCCAGGGTTCTGTGGTAGTGGAGCGTATGTTGCGGAAGGTGGCGGATTTCGCCCTCGAGTTCTGGTGCGACGGTCAGGGTGGGGTGGAATATCGGGGCCTCAGTCTGTTCTATACCAACGAGGGCGGTGCCTATTTGGGCAACTGGGTGGCACCTGAAGGCGAGAAGCTGCAATGGCTTATGCAATATACTGATCCGCAGATGCTGGTGGACATCCGCCATTGGTGGGAACAGTATCTGCAGCAGTTCCGCTATCGTGGCCCCGTAGGTGTGGACATGATGTTGTGCCAGGATGGTATCTGTCCTTGCATTGAGATTAACTGGCGTATGACAATGGGGTACATCTCTACCCTTCTTCCTGCCCAGGGCAAGTATGGTCGCATGGTGGTAGAGTACGTCTATGGTCATTATTCTGCCGAAGTGGAGGCTTTCAGCTAAAAGAATCACCCTGCCTTATTTGTAATTCAGGTTGATGGGACAGGGGCTGGGATACGACAAAAAAAGAGCCTCACAATTTGTGAAGCTCTTTTTTGCTGTTGGGCTACCCGGACTCGAACCAGGAAAGGCAGGACCAGAATCTGCAGTGTTACCATTACACCATAGCCCAATAAATAACGGGTTACAACCGTTTTGCGCTGCAAAGGTATGCACTTTTTCCGAACTGACAAAACTTTCTGCCAAAAAAATATAAAAAACTTGCATTTTCCCCTAACTCTCTGTACCTTTGCAACCAATTAAAATGATGAATAAATTGAAAAAAGAGAGAAATAACCTGGTAGAAGCGATAGTCCAGGGATTGCAAGATAAGAAAGGTAAGAATATTGTTGTGGTGGACCTGACGGAGATTCCCGATACCATCTGCGGATACTTTGTCATTGCCACGGGCGGTTCACCCTCACAGATACAGGCGCTGGCCCGAAGCGTTGGTGACAAGGCGTTGGAACTGGCTCAGCAGAAACCGCTGGCGGTGGATGGTCTGCATTACTCGCATGGGGTGGCTATGGATTATGCCGAGGTTATTGTGCATATTCTGCTGCCCGAGGAGCGTGCTTTCTATGATATAGAGCACCTTTGGGCCGATGCGGAGCTGACCGAGGTGCCCGATCTGGATTAAAAAATAATGATGTGAATTTATGAGCAAACAGAAGAAACCTAAATATCCGCAGTTCAGCCTTACCTGGCTGTACCTGGTTATTGCCGTTGTACTTGGCTTCCTTATTCTGAACGGAGGGGACGGCTCGCTGACGGACGGTGGCTCCAAGGAGGTGACATACAGTCAGTTCAAGGAGTATGTCAGGAAGGGTTATGCCGACAAGGTGGTGGTGAATAAGAAGGAAGGTACGCTGGTGATGTACGTTCAGCCGTCCCACTTGCGCGATGTTTTCCCTACTACCAGGATTAAGCCGGGTGCGGTGAGTGTGGTGCAGTCCCAGTTCCCTTCTGCTGACAAGTTAGAGGACTTCATGGAGCAGGAGCACGAGGAGGGTCACTTCAGCGGTGACGTGAAATACGAGAACGGCAGCGATGCCATCTCCAACTTCCTGTGGAGCTTCGGCCCCCTGATTCTTATTGCTGTCTTCTGGATTTTCATCATGCGCCGTATGGGCGGTGGCGGCAGCGGCTCAGGCGGCGGCCCCATGGGAATATTCAATGTAGGCCGGAGCCGTGCCCAGCTGGTGGACAAGGAGGAGGCTGCCAAGGTTACCTTCAAGGATGTGGCCGGTCAGGCCGGTGCCAAGCAGGAGGTGCAGGAGATTGTGGAGTTCCTGAAGAACCCTGACAAATATACTGAACTGGGTGGTAAGATACCTAAGGGCGCACTGTTAGTGGGTCCTCCGGGAACGGGTAAGACGCTGTTGGCCAAGGCTGTGGCCGGTGAGGCCGATGTGCCGTTCTTCTCCATGTCGGGAAGTGACTTTGTGGAGATGTTTGTGGGTGTAGGTGCCAGTCGTGTGCGTGATTTGTTCCGTCAGGCCAAGGAAAAGGCTCCCTGTATTATCTTCATTGACGAGATAGATGCTGTGGGCCGTGCCCGTAGCAGGGGTCTGCAGATGGGTGCCAACGATGAGCGCGAGAGTACGCTGAACCAGTTGCTGACCGAGATGGACGGTTTCGGTACCAACAGCGGTGTGATTATCCTGGCCGCTACCAACCGTGCCGATATCCTGGACAAGGCGCTGCTGCGTGCAGGGCGTTTCGACCGTCAGATACACGTTGACCTGCCTGATGTGAACGAGCGTAAGGAAATCTTCCAGGTGCATCTGCGTCCGGTAAAGACCGATGACAGCCTGGATATTGACTTCCTGGCCCGTCAGACGCCCGGCTTCAGCGGTGCCGATATTGCCAATGTCTGCAACGAGGCGGCCCTGATAGCTGCCCGTAATAATAAGAAGACGGTGGGCAAGGATGACTTCCTGGCTGCCGTGGACCGTATTATCGGCGGTCTGGAGAAGAAGACGAAGGTGATGACGGCTGAGGAGAAGCGTACCATAGCCCTGCACGAGGCCGGCCATGCCACTATCAGCTGGCTGCTGCAGTATGCCAACCCCCTTGTCAAGGTAACCATTGTTCCCCGTGGCCGTGCATTGGGCGCTGCCTGGTATCTGCCCGAGGAGCGGCAGATTACCACCCGCGAGCAGATGTTGGACGAGATGTGCGCCACCCTGGGCGGACGTGCTGCCGAGGAACTCTTTACCGGCCATATCAGCAGCGGTGCCATGAATGACCTGGAGCGTGTGACCAAGCAGGCTTACAGCATGATAGCCTATATGGGAATGGCTGACGAGATGCCCAATGTGTGCTATTATAACAATCAGGAGTACAACTTCCAGCGTCCCTACAGTGAGGCTACGGCTCAGCTTATAGATCAGGAGACGCAGAAGATGATTGCCCAACAGTACCAGCGTGCCAAGGATATACTGAGCGAGCATACCGAGGGGCATGCCCAGCTGGCTCAGCTTCTGGTGGAGCGTGAGGTTATCTTTGCCGAGGATGTGGAGCGTATCTTCGGTCCCCGTCCCTGGAGCAGCCGGACCGAGGAACTGCTGAGCGAAGAAGAAAAAAGCCCCGCTCCTGACCCCAGCCTCACCACTAACCCAAACACCGTCGCGAGTGGGGACTCGCTCCCCTTTGTGGAGCCGAAAGCACATTCAGTGCTTTCTCTAAAGACCCCAGTCGCTCCCGTGGGCGAGGGGAACTCTGTGGGCGAAGGGAACTCTTAATGTTCAATCCTCAATGTACATCTTTCAATGAAGAATCTAATCACCCGTGCATTAACAGGGTTTATATATGTGACGTTGCTGGCCGGATGTACCATATATGGTCCGGTGTCGGCCTTCTTCTTCTTCGGCATTGTAGCCGCTGCCACCATTTATGAGTTCGGAACGGTGATGAACAATCATGCCTCTGCCAGTATGCCCCGCGCCATCAATGCGCTGGCCGGTTTCATCCTGGTGGCCGCCGTATGGCTGTTCTGCATCGGCAGCGACTCTGCCCTACGTATGACGGGACTTTGGGCCCTGCTCTTATTATATATAATGGTAAGCGAATTGTACAGGGGCAGTCAGGACTCGCTTCGTAACTGGAGCTTATGCCTGGCCTCGCAGCTGTATGTGGCCTTGCCTTTTGCCCTGCTTCCCTTGCTCAGCATCAATACCGACGAGCAGGCAGGCCGTATGGCTTACACATGGATTTATCCCATGGCCCTTTTTGTATTTCTGTGGGTAAACGATACGTTTGCCTACCTGTCCGGCCTGACGCTGCATAATATTTTTCCCTGGAAGCTTTTCCCCAGCGTTTCGCCCAAGAAGACGTGGGTGGGCAGCACAGGGGGCTGTATCTTTACCCTGCTGGCTGCCGTAGGCATCTGGTATTTGCAGCCCGGCACCCTTAGCCTGCTGCAGTGGCTGGGCTTTGCCGCCATTGTAGTGGTAAGCGGAACTTACGGTGATCTGGTGGAGAGCCACCTGAAGCGCCAGCTGGGCATTAAGGACAGCAGTCACATCCTGCCCGGACACGGCGGTCTGCTGGACCGCTTTGACAGCGCTTTGCTGGCCATCCCGTCAGTAACCGTTTATTTTCTGTTTTTATAATAAGGTATGCGCCTTGTACTTGCACTTCTCCTTTTCGGACTTGCGGATGTCCTGGCCTATGGTGCCGGCTCAGACCGTCTTCCGGTACTGAGGGTGTGGTTTCAGGGCAATATTCAGAAGGGCATGGACTATGCCGACGGCTCCATGCAACTTACCGACATAGACGGAAAGGTGGTAGAGATGCCAGCCAAGTTTAAACCCCGTGGCGCTACTGCCAGTCATTATATGATGAAGCCTTCGCTGAACATGAAGTTGCGCAGCCAAGATTATTCAGAGGAGTTAGACTCTGCTCTTTTAGGTATGCGTTCTTGTTCATCGTGGATACTGGATGCCATGGCCATTGACCGCATCTGTATGCGTAACCGGGTATCCTTTGACATCTGGAACGAATTTTCACGTCTGCCCTATGCCACTCAGTTCGGGGGACGGAACGGTACGGAAGGCCGTTTTGTAGAGTTGTATATCAATGATCGGTACTACGGCATCTATCATCTGATGGATCGCATCAACCGCAAGCTTCTGGACTTGAAGAAGGTGCAGGAGAAGGGGGACGGCAGTGCCGTTATCCGCGGTGTCCTCTACAAGAGCGGTACCAACGATATCGCTAACCAGAATGAGCCCGGATATAATGCGGACTCATCGGTCTGCGTGATAGAATGGCATAACGCGTGGGAACTCACCTATCCCGAGGACAACGGCGGCCTGCAGGCATGGGCTCCCTTGCAGGATGCCATCCTGAAAGGTGCCAGTAGTGACTATGCCAAGAGGTACTTCTACCTTCAGAACCTGGCCGACTACCAGATACTTATCATGGCACTCTGTATTGCCGATAACTGGGGCAACAAGAACCGTTACCTCAGCATCCGTAATATTACCAAGGATATTGACGACCCTGTTCGGGACGAGGCAGACCGCCGCCGTTTCGTCATCACCCCCTGGGATTTGGATACCAGTTTCGGCGGTCATTATGAAGGGGACTTCTATGACGGCAACTACAATGACTGGAAGGTGGCTGACGCAGTTAATAACGGACCTTATCCTTTTCCTTTCCTACAGGGTGACGCGGAGTATCAGGCTATCCTGAAGCAGCGTTGGACAGAGGGCCGTAAGGGCGCTTTCTCTCCCTCCTCGGTCTTTTCCAAGTTAGAAAGTTACCGTGACCTCTTCCTCCGTAGCGGAGCCTGGCAGCGCATGACTGACTATTTCGATGCTCAGAAGTACCGGCCCAAGTATGTGACGGACCTCGGCCGTGAGATTTCCTGCCTTGAGGAGTGGTATGCCGACCGTTTCCGCCAGATGGATGCCTACTTCGGCATTGATGAGAGTGAGACGGAAGACTTTATCTTAATTCAAAATCCAGAATTCAAGATTCAAAATTGGGAAGGAGCTTACGACCTTAGCGGAAGAAGGGTAAATTCAGAATTCAGAATTCAGAATTCAAAATTGGATAAGGGTATTTACATCGTAAATGGACAGAAGGTGATAAGATAAGAATAGAAAAAAAGAATCCCCCAGCCTGATGAAACGGCTGGGGGATTTCCTTTACTTAACAGCTATCTTCTTGCCATCCTTAATGTATATTCCTTTCTTGAGTGAAGAGCCTGTCTTTCTTCCGGAAAGGTCATAAACATCTCCCTCCCCATTTTGAATTTTGAATTCTGGATTTTGAATTAACATAGAGTCCTCCTCATCATTCACATAGCCGCAGAAGGTGGTGTAGTCGCCACGCTCTACCTGCCAGTTCAGGATGGGCCATCCGTTTCCGATGGTGCCGTTGCTGTTCCAGCCTTTCCACGTGCTGGCCAGGTTGCAGATTGCCTGCTGGTTAGAGCCGTCATAGAAGGGGTAGTTGATCTTCAGGATCGCACCGCCGCCAATCAGGTAGGTGGCCTCGCTGCCGTTGGCTTTTCCGGCGGAGTAGCTTGACGCGAGGTCATATTCGCTTTCTGACCTGCCAATCATGTCGCCGATTGTTCCGTTGCCCAGAACGGCGGCGCATGTGTAGCAGTTGGTAATGGCGGTGTTGCTCATTATTGTTCCGATAAGGCCTCCGGCATTACCTTCTTCCGCCTCGACCGTACCGCAGACATATACACCGTTGACGGTAGCTGACGCATCCCCGGCATCCGCATCACCTGTGCGTCCGGCCAGACCGCCTACTGAGGCGGTGGTGCCGCCCTCTACGGTGATGTTCCACAGACCCAGGTTCTGAACACTTCCTACCAGCGTGCCGAAGAAGCCGGTCTCGTCCGTATTGTCAGCATTCGCGGCAATGACCACATTCTTTATGATATGTCCGTTACCGTCCATGCTGACACGTTTTCCGTAACCCTCTGAGAAACTGTTGCCGAAGAAATTGGCATTCAGCGGCCACCAGCCCTTACCCCTCATGCTGATGTCATTCATAAGCCTGAAGTAGGTAATCTGTCCGTTTACCAGACGGTCCTGCATACTCTGAAGGTCGGCGGTTGTGGCTATCTGGTAGGGGTCGGCCTCTGTACCGCGGCCCTTGGTCTGCAGCAGGGTGGCCCTCATGGTCGCGTTGTTCATGTCAAATTCTATAAGGTACTTGCCGGCAGGCGAGATGCGCCAGGTGCGGTCCAGGCCGCGAACCAGGCTGTCCACCTTCTGTCCGTTCTCCAGCATCAGGTATTGCTCGCTGCTTCCGTAGCGGGCCTCTGTCCAGCTGCTGCGGGTGGCGGTGCTGTAGTTCACCATATCCCCGGTACTGCGGCAGGCCATGATTCCGAACGAGCAGAACGGGTTGGCATTGTCCTGTACCATATCCACGGTTCCTACGTACTTGCCGTTGCCTACGTGCTGCAGGGGCCACTGCTCGGTATTCTTCCAACGGTCGGTGGCTCCGCTGCGGTTGGCAAGCGTACCGGTTACATATACCTGGTTGTCCCAGTTGTACTCATCCTGCAGCTGGCAGTCAACCGTTCCGTTCTCCAGGTCCAGCACAATATAATAGGTACCGTTCAGGGCCTGCAGGTCGGTGCCGCCCTCCTGGATGCCGAAGGTGTGGTGTGCGGGGGTTACGAAGTTGCGGTTGGCGTCGTTGCACTTGTAAACGGTATTGACACGGCGGAAGTAGAAGCCTGAGCGCTGGTAGCCCTGAATGCGGCGGCTGCGGTCTTGCAGGGTGACGGTTCCTGTCCACTTGCCTTCGCTGTTCGGGTACAGGGGATACAGGGCGCACATGCGGTCGTAGTTCCATTCACCGTTCTCGGAATCCTCGTCATACAGGTCACCCTGTACGTAGATGACGTTGCCGAAGCGGGGATCTGCCATCAGTTCCTCAATCTTATCTGCCACCTGACTGTCCGTATAGCTGCCCTCCACAATGACAGAGGAGAGTTCGTTGTACAGGTTGTTCAGATAGTCGGCCAGTTCGCCAGAACCCAGTCCGTCAGACATATCTATGGCATACTGGCTCAGGTCTGCCAGCTGATTGTACAGCTCTATGCTGGGCTCTATGGCATTGAACGCTTCGCTGATCAGGCCGATGTACTCCAGTTTCTTGGCTGTATCGCTGCCGGTACGGATCTGACCTATGTACTTGCGAATGTTATCAATGTGCTCCTGGCTGAAGAACCGTTCCTGGTCACTCCGCTGAATCTCCAGCAAATCCAGGCGGGTCTCATACTGCTCCATCATATCGTTGATGGCCTGCTGGCTCTCGCCCTGATAGATGAGTTGGAATCCGCCCCATACGGTATGGTTCTTGTTGCGCCAGGGCTTGGCATCGTTGCGGATACCTAATCGCAGTGTCCCGTCTGTAACCACCGCATAGGCACTCTGTCTGTAACGGTTGCCGTTGAATGCAAAGCTGGCTGTAAAGGTATTGTCGGGGATGTAGCCTATCCCATCCAGCAGGATATCCACAGAACCTGTCTGCTCGCCGTTGTGCGGCGCATTGGGATCGTTGCTGCTGTCATATCGGCAGTTCACGCCGTTGATGGCATTCTCTGTCTCTAACGGATCGGCATATACACTCATGACGGGTGTATTGAAGTCATTCAGGAACAGTTTGGCGGGGATGGCATCCGTACCGTCATACAGGCCTTCATGTCCGGCACCCGGACGGTGGTAAGCGTTGGCTCTCAGTTCGTAGATACCGTTGGGGATGCCTGTAATCTGCTGTTCCACTACGAAGGTGGAGTTGTAGCCTGCCGCTACGGGGAAGACGTCGGTGAAACCGGTGTTGTCAACGATGTTGCCGTTCTGGCTGTCATCCAGCTGTACGGTCCATCCCTTCCAGTCACCCTCGTTGAACTTGGGATTCACAATAACAGAGGTGATATCCATTCCCTCGGTGGGATTGGCTGTTACGGCCTGAGCCAGCAGGCTGCGGGCAAACTGAATCTCGTCCTGCAGTTCCCGGACACCCAACGGGTGATTCTCCCTGATGTACAGGTAGCTTCCGTGGGGATACTGTCCGTTGGGCGAAACCTCTTCTGTCAGGTAAGTCTCCAGCAGGTCAGCTTCTTTGCCTGTCAGTTTGTCGTTGTTCTCCTCCCAGTAGGCATTGATTTCGGCTACGGCCTCGTAATAGGCCTCGTAAGCCGGTACGCACAGCTTGATCATATCCGGCAGGCGGGCAGCCTTGTCGGCAGCGGCTAAAATTTTCTCCTTGCCGCTAAGTTCCTCAGGTCTGTCCGTAACGGTCTCATATTCCTCAATCAGGCTGGCCTGGCTCTCCAGGCTCAGAATCTCCTGTACATCCTCGGCAATCTGGCCGGCTATCAGGCTGTATGCCTCGTCGTCATCGCCTATGTACTCCAGACGCAGGCGGTCAATGGCTGTATAGCAGTTGCTGTTCTGAATGCGGTTACTGAAACCGATGGTCAGCGTATCCGAGGTAACAGCTAGGTACAGGAAGTTCCAGTACTTGCCCTTGCCGAAGTACTTGGCTGTGCCTGCGGGGGCTGAAGGTACGTAGGTATCGTCGTTCAGCATGGTCTCGCCCTGCCCGTCGTTCAGTCTGTATTCCATGGCATCGGCGGTAATGTCCTTCAGGCGGATGGCCGTACGCAGTCCGTTGCTCTCGGCATAGACGTAGGAGTTGCGCAGCTGGTCCTGGAAGTTCAAAGGATCACCGTACACCTCTTCGTCGCTAAGAGAGGCAGAGCGGCTGTAGCCCTGAACACGCAGGCGGTATACACCCGGCTGCAGGCCGGTAATGCGCTGCCAGGTATCAAAGGTCTTATTGGTATGCTCGGCCAGTCCCTCCGTAACATTCAGGGCTGTGCCTTCCCAACCGTAGTTGTCCACGTTGAAGTCGGGGTTCTTGATTCCCTTGACAAAGCCGTCATAGCTCATATCCTCCTGACCGCAGACGATACAGAAGCCATGGTCGAACTCATGGTCGGGGATAACGGCATCCTGGCTGTTGGAATAGGTGACGGAGGAGGGATCCGCCGTGCCGTCACACAGCATCTTACCCTTGGGATATACTACACCGTGGCCGTTGGCAAAGGGAACGGGCTGTGCGTCAGCCTCCTCACCGTTATCCAGGTTCTGGAACCATGTGATATTGCTCTGGTCACCATTCAGTTTGTAGCAGAGCTCGCCTGAGTCTATGATTTCGGAATCCTCGATGATGATGCCCTGCTCACCCTGGGTGGCGTACAGGTTTGAGAATACGCCGTTGCCGTGGCGTACCAGCCACATGTCGGCGCGATCATTGCCTGTAACCTCGGCGCAGGACCAGCAGTTGGAGACTTTGGGACTGTTGCTTCCGCCCCAACCCACCAGGGCCGCACACTGGTCAGAGCCCTCGATGATGCCGGTAGAGAAGCAGTTCTCAATCACCAGCGTAGTCTGGCTGCCCGTGTTGCCGCCGAAGATTCCGGCTGCCTGTTTGCCTGTGGCATAAACATTACCCATGTTACCCAGGTTACGCAGGGTCACCGTACCGCCCAGCTGAGCCGTTCCGCCTACCAGACCGGCACATTCGCCTGAGGCGCTGATGGAACAGGTCTCGTCCAGCAGCAGGTTCTCAATGACAGCACCGCTGCCTGGCTGTCCTATGAAGCCCGTGTAGCCGCCACCGTTGATATGCAGGTTGCTGATGCGGTGCCCCTGCCCGTCAAAGTGGCCTGAATAGCGGACTCCGCCGAAGCCCAGGGGCATGAACATATCAGTGTACATATCCATATCTATGTCAGCCGTAAGGCGCACGTCCCAGTCTGCGCAGTTCTTCTCGTTTACCATACGGCTCAGCCAGTACAGCTTAGAATCCGTATCGATGCAGTGGAAGCCGTCTTTCACCTCGGCATAGTCCATCTGGGGGGCATCGCAGTTGATACAGAAGCCGTCCTCGAACTCGTGGGCAGGCAGGCTTCCGCCGTCCGTATTGCTGTAGCTGACCGAGCCCAGGGGTGTTCCGTCGCAGCTTAGTTCGCCGTTGGCGAATACCCTGCCGCCTTCAATATAATAAGGTATAGGCGTGGCATCCGTTCCTATTTTCTGGTACCAGGAGATGGCAGACTGGTCGCCGTTCAGCAGGTAGCAGAGCTCACCGCTTTCCGCGGGGCTTTCAGTAGTCCAGTCCGTGTAGATTCCCTGGCCGATATCCTCCATACCCTCCATCTCCTGCATGCCGCTGATGTCATAGCAGTTGGTAAGCGTCAGTGTGTTGGGCTCGTAGCGGATCAGGTTGCACAGGTAGTCGAACTTTCTGCCCGAGTTGTCCATGCCGTTGATGATTCCGGCATTCACGCAGTTGGTCATGGAGCTGCCTCCCATATTGATCCATGAACAGAAGGCCGAGGCGGGTGTACCCGTGATCTCGCCTGTATTCAGGCAGTTGACAATCCTGATGGCAGGGTAGCCGCTCATGCCGGCACCTATGATGCCTCCGGTAGCACCGGTACCCATAACGGTAGCCTCGTTTACACAGTTCTCAATGGTAAGCGGTGTGCCGGCATTGGCCTGGATGGCGCCGACTAGACCGCCAACCCTGGCATTCCCGACCACCTCACAGCTTTTGTCTATAATCAGGTTGCGGATGACTGTTCCGCCACGGACATAGCCGAAGAAGCCTACGCCGTCTTGTTGCAGATTCAGAACCATGTTCAGGATGCGGTGGCCCTGACCGTCAAAGATACCGTTGTATTTATAGGAAGTATTGGGGCCGATGGGGGAATGGGCATTCTCCACACCGCCGAAGTCTATGTCAGCCACCAGTTTGCCGTTGATGGTAGTCTGGTGCGCATCGCTCACCATAGCGCTGAACCATTTGATGTCGGCAACTGTGGCCAGGGGCAGGAAGCCGTCAGTATCGGGCAGGATATGATCCTGCAGCAGGTTGCCGCACACACTGCACCATCCGTCCACGTCATCATGCTGGGGCGTGGGCGAGGTATTCTCGTTTGAGAAGGTAAGTACCCCGTCCAGTACTGTGCCGTCGCAACGTTTGTTGCCGATGCCGAATACCTCCTTGTGCGTACTGAAGGGAACCGGATAGTCATCCGTGCCTAAGGTCTGGTAGAAGACCGTGCTGCCCGCTCCCTTGTTCAGCAGGTAGCAGATCTCGCCGGTAGGAAGGACAGAGCCGTTGATGTAGGTGGTTCCTGCGGGAGCTGACCCGCCGTCGCCGTCCTGCTCAAAGGCGTAGCAGTTGCTGGTGGTTACCTTGTTCTGCGGGTTGCAGAAGCTGAAGGTGTAGGGCTGCTCTGCCTCTATGATGGAGATACAGTTACGTGCATCTACTGATCCGCTTGCATTCACCCATCCGCAGAAGCCCATGTTGTAGGGGTCTGTTCCGGTAAACTTGACGGCGGAAACGCAGTTGATGATGCTGGTGGCACCGTTCACGTAGCCGATGAGGGCCGCGTTAGAGGCATTCCCGTTGCTGTTGGAGCTGATGGTGGTAAGAACTACCACATTCTCAAATGTTCCGTAACCCGTTCCGCCCACCACGGCAGAATTCTTGTACGTGGCGTTGATGGTGCCGTCCAGAATCAGGTTCTTTACCGTACCCTTGAACTTCACGAACATCGCTGTCTGCTCGCCGCGGAAGTCATAGTTGACCGTAACGGTGTGTCCGTCTCCGTCAAAGGTTCCGGTAAAATCACTTGCGGTAGCCATTCTGAAGTCCAAGTCGGGGATGTCGGCTGTCAGCCTGACATTCGTCCGCTCGTAGCCGGCTACCTTGGTCCATGCCTGAAGGTCGGCCTTGCCGCCAATCAGATACGTACCGTTTCCGTCTGTCTGCAGCTCTTGTGCGAAGACGTTGGTTCCTAACAGCCACATGGTGGCAGACAGGAACATTAGAAGTAGTCTTGATCTCATTGTCATTTTGTTTTTAGGTTAATCGGTTGTTTATATCTTTTCATTGTAAATCCGCGTTGCCGGGAAGGGATTTCATGCGGGGGGGATATTCTAATAAATCACTTTCCTCCCGTTCACGATGTAAACCCCCTTTTTAAGGTGACAGTTGACAGGTGACAGTTGAGAGTTGACCTTTCTTCCGGAAAGGTCATATACTCCCTCCCATTTGGGTGAGGTTTGGGGAGAGGGACCTTTTGAGTTATTGAGTTGATTCAGTCCGTCCGCCTCGTCCGTATTCGTCTCCACCTCCTCTATGCGGAAGTAATCTACGCGGAACTTGCCGGTACGGTCGGTGCCGGTGGCCAGTTTCCCGTCACCTTTGCGGCAGCCGGAGCGGATGCCAAGCGTCAGGTCCTCGCCTTCGGCTACGGTAACCAGTACGCTCAGTTCCTGCATGGCGGCAGCAGATATCCCCACACCGTCAGTGTAGGAGGCAAAGGTGGCTTTTTCACCCTCCGTCAGATTGTTCAGGTAGCTACGAGGTGTACTGAAGTACTGCACCTGGTCATTGGCAAAAAGGCGCCCCTGGCCTTCCAGTCCTTTCTCGCTCCAGAACAGACAGCTCACCCTATAGGTGGTTCCTGCCTTCAGACGGCTGGCAGGGATAGTCTGGTACAGACAGAAGTCCTCGGGGATGGGGCGGTAGCCTGTGGCGGTAAAGGCACAATGGTTGTTGCCGTGCATACCGTCAGCCTTACCGTATATACCTGACGTAGTCATGGTGTAATTGCCTGTATAGCTCATCTGCCATCCGTAGGGAACAGCGTTCAGGATGTTCTTGCCTTCTGCCGGCACACCTTCCTCCTTGTATTCAAAGTCGGGGTTTACCATCAGCTTCTGCGTCAGCGAATCGGGGTCCGAGGCGGGCAGGTCGCCCAGGCGGCGGATGGTGAAGTGATCTGTCTTGAACCATCCCGTCTCATCCGTCTGCAGGCCGGCATTGCTCATACAGCTGGTCTTAATACCCACGCGCAGGTCCTCACCTTCCTGCACCTTCAGCACCACACGCATGGGGTGCATAATGGTATGGGTCTCATATCCGGCCTTGTAACCGGCAAACGAATTGATTTCATCGTCCTTCAGAATCTGGTCGTAATCATGCTTGTAGGCATAGTACTGCACGTGATCGTTGGCAAACAGGCGGCAGCTGCCTCTCTTGCCCGACTGTACCCACAGCCAGCATCCCACTTCGTAAATACCCGGTGTCAGCCTGGCGGCAGGTATGGTCTGGTAGAGTTCGCAGTCCTCGGGCATCGGTTTTGACTTGATCCAGCACAGGTTGCTGTCATCGCCCTTGATGGACTCGTCCTTGTTAATGCCGTATGAGTTTCCGTTGAGTGTTCCTTTCAGCGTCCAGCCGTAGGGTACGCCCCTGCGGATGGCACCGTCGGTATTGGTCAGCACGCTGCTGCCGCTCTTGTACTGTTCAAAGTCGGGGTTCACCATCAGCTGCGGCGCCAGGTTCTCCTCCGCGGCATCCGTCTGGCGGTACATAATCTGGCTGATAACAAGGGCCGGATTCATGGCGTAGATGCGCAGCTGGTAGTTCTTCTCTGATGCGGCCTTGTAGTTGAAACGAGCCTCGGCATAGCCGTACATCACATTGTCGCTCCATACATTTGTCTCGGCATTGCACTTGATGCTGGCGGTGGTGACAGAGCCTGATCCCATGGCCATGCCCACAACCAGGTCATTGCTGGTGGTAATGGGGAAGGTGGGCAGGCAGCGTACCACTATCTGGTAGCTGCCCTTCTTCAGGGGCAGGGTGTATTCCAGGTAGGGACCCTTGCTGCGGGCCGTTGTGGCGGCATATTTGGTGTAGTCAATAGGCCATACCGTCATGCTGCTGTCTCCGGCGCCCAGGTTCCGCAGCAGTTGCCAGTTACCCCGGCTGTTGCTGTAGTCTGCTGCTGCCAGCAGGGTCATGTCATCTGTGAACATCTCACCTTCAACATCGTTCACCTCGCTTGTTGTCGCCGCATATACGGGGCCGAACTGGCTGGTAAGGCTGGCATTGGGGCGCATACTCATGATGCCGTTCCATTTGCCGCCGGCCAGGGTAGTGTTAAAGTAGTCCGTCATGCTTACTATATTATCATAGCTTGTGCGTGAGAGGGCCGCATAGTACATGCTGTTCCGCCGGTCGCCCATGCCGGCATACCAGAAACTCAGGTTTGCCCCTAACAGTTTGATGTTCATGTCGGCAGTAGCCACAATGGGGTAGGTGAACAGCTCATAGTAGGCATCCTTCAGGCGGTTGGGGATGGCATCCTCTAACTGCTGCACCCTCCTGGTCAGTTGCTGGTAGTCCCGGATGCGCTGTATCATCTCGTCATGCGTGAACACCACCTCGCGTACCGTCTCGGGTTTGCTCAGGGCTGCCAGGCGGTAGTGCTCTTGCCGGATATCAGCCATTTCATCGGCTAAATCATCACCGAAGGTCTTGGCTGACCACCATCTGTTGAACTGCCATGCTTTCTCGGGCGTCCAGCTTCTGACGTTCCATGCCAGCTCCATGCAGAACTCAAATTCGGCCTCGGCGGGCTTGATGTCTCCCACGTTGATCATCCAGAAGCGCTGCATCCCGTTCTCATAGGCCTTGCACAGTTCATAGCTTATCAGCGAGGGGGATATGGTACTGAGCCAGATGTAGGAACAGGGATTACCCAGGTAGGACAGATGGTAGTATATGCCGTTGCCGCCGCTGCGTCTCTGTTCTGTGGCTGTAGGCAGCTGGCGGATGTAGGCGTAATTGTCATCCACCCAGCAGAGGGTAACGTCATCCGGAATCTTCAGGCCTGCGTTATACAGGGTCAGGGCTTCCTTGTAGGGGATGTATATCTGCGGCACCTTGGTGGGGTCGCCGCCCAGCGAGTCTGTGATAATCTTGCGCTGGCATGCTATGATGTCCTTCAGACCGGCCAACTGGGCTTCCTGGCCTTCATAGCCCAAAAGCGCCACATCCTGCAGGCCGCGCATGCCTATGTCATAGATGCCTTCGTACTCCCTGGCCTCGCCGGCACGCTTGGCCCAGTAGTCAGCACAGCCCTCGGGATTGTAGGCAAAGCTGAAGTTGCTGCTGTTGTTGCCGCTCTTGAAGCGCGGCCATTCCCACAGGTTGTCACGCAGCATACTGTCGCCGCTACTCATCACCATCGCCCACTTCTTTATGAGGCGCTTGTTCTCCTCCAGCGCCCAGAACGCCTTGGAGCTGCCGTGTTTGGCAGGCCACAGGCAGTTGGCACGCAGGCGCAGCAGCAGTTCCATTACCTTATTATATGTATTAGGGCCGATATTGTTGTAACTGGCGTCTATGGTCCTTTTCGCCCAGGGTAGCAGGGCCCAGTCCTCATCGTTGATGAAAAGGCCTCTGTACTTTACTGACGGAGCCTCTACCTTCGTCCGGTCTCCGCTGGCGTAAATGGCTGTCATGGGGGCCGGGGTAACATCAGCCCACCATATATAGGGCGAGACGCCTATGCGCCGGCTGATTTCGAACAGTCCGTAAGCTGTACCTCTGGGTGTTCCGCCTAATACTACCAGAGCCTCGGCTATGCCTTCGGCCGGATTCTTTATGAGCTGCAGCGTGTAGGCTTCCCATTGTCCCGTAACACCCGTGGTGTCTATCTTTCCGGCCTGCAGCAGGCTGGCTATCAGCCCTGACTGTCCTAATGTGCCGGCAATAATGGGGTAGTCGCCGCTGTTCCATCTGTTTCGTAGCTGTAGGGTCTTGCCTGTTACGGCCTTGATATCCTCTATCACGCAGTTGGCAACGGTGGTCACCACTTCCTCGTCATCGGTATCTACCACCAGTACGGCATTCCGGCTTCCGCTTACAATGGGGAAACCGTTTGCAGCCGTCTCGCTAAAGGTGATGTCCGCCCTGCCGGTAAGGGTGAAGCACAGCATCACGGGCAGTAATGTTCTGCACATTAAACTATGTATATATGAACTCTTCTCTGTCATTTTCTTGGTATTTGTTTGCAAAAATAGCAAATATTTTATAACCTGCAAACAAAATCATGCAAAAATGTGCAAAATATTGCAGATCCTTTTGCAAGTTATGCTCTCCTTGGCGGATAGCAGCCTCACTCCAATCATTCTGATGAAGAAGGACCCTTTCTCTGATTTAAACCCGAAAACTTCTTTAGGGCAACTTAAATGGAGTGGGAAAAAGATTTATTTCCCCAAAATGTTAAAGAAGCAAAAATAATGTGGAGTATGAGTATGTGCTAACATATTCCTTAGTATATTTGATGCCGGAAACATATAAAAGAAACATAAATACACAACTTGAAAACTGAAATGAAATCATTATTGATCCCTTCATTGCCGGGCAGCACCATAAAAAGATGTTTGTGGAATGTTGCTCTGTTTGCCTTTGTAAGTGTCTTCTCCCCTGAGCTTCATGCGCAGAGTACTTCCTCCCGATTTTGGGCAGAAGGTGCTGTTCATGATGAGAGTTTTACTGTAGGTTATGATGCGATACAGGCGTGTGCCAATGCCTTCATCTATGAGGGAAAGCATGATGAGTACTTTAAGTTTGAGAGGCGTGCATGGCATAAGAAGAGGAAGAAATACAAATCGCTTTCTGCCAGAATCAGTGAAGATGAGGATGACAGAAAGGATATTATCCGTGAGAAGATTGAACAATACATGCAGAAGAAAGGACAGTTGCAGAATCCTTATCCATTGCATGGCTATGTGGTAATGATCCGGCCCTCATTTAAGCCTACCGTAGGGTTTGCTGTGGATAAGGATAAGATTGTCTTTATGAGTTATTTCCTGAAAGACCCTAAGAAGCCTGACAGTAAGATTGAGATCAGGCCTACTACAACGGAAGTCTCGCAGGATTTCTGCCAGGCTTTCAGAAGTCTGATGGACAATATCACTAATTCCGCAAGGGTATCCAATAGGGGGGCAAATACTTTGGACGGGACAACTTATTCTATTATAACGGGATTCCTCCCGACGCACATGGTCAGCACTAAGGATTCTGGTGACCCGACTAAGAAGGCGGTTCTGGAGTTAGTGCAGAAAATATGTGATGCTGCCAGGAACAATGATGCTTCGGCGGTGAATGCCCAACTTCAGGAAACAAAACGCCTGGAGGCAATCTACAAGGAACTCTGCGAAAAAGCAAAATAGGGTGAGATGGCGGGCTTATTTCTGTTAGAATGCCCTCTTGCCTGCAAGCGCGAGAATCTTTATATTTATAGGTTGAGAATTATGAATCAGGGTGGCGGTCAATTTATTTTCTGAAAATCATTCTCTTGTGCCCGAGATGAGGCTGCTTCTTAAAAAAAAGTGGGGCAGATGTGC
>JAEEGK010008270.1_pt1 | contig 24597 bp, 20 predicted proteins | sample 8958771 | NCBI WGS metagenome assembly JAEEGK01 (sample SAMN16246547, study PRJNA631951) | gut metagenome | biome: gut microbiome; feature: rumen; material: SC-attached | host: Bos | place: Iran: Karaj | collected 2018-10
GAGCGAGTCAACCTTTTCCGTACGGGTAGGCAAGTGTTAAAAAAAAGAGCCTATAAGGAGTCAACCTTATTCAGGAAAAGACAATGTCTCGAGGCGATTTTTTTAGTCATTTAGTCATTTAGTCATTTAGTCAAAATGGTTTTCGGGTGTGGTCAATTCTTCAATTACAATATAAATAATATATTATTTATATTGTAATTGCCGTATTTAACGATCTCCAGAATGAAAATGACTAAATGACTAAATGACTAAATGACTAGATTTGTTTGTATGGATAAAATTGACTAGCACTAAAATATGCTTTTAATTTAATAAAAATCGGAGATTAATTTGAGTAAAATAGTCGTTCGGCGGCGCACGGGCAGGAAAGTATAGGTTTAACGGTTATTAACATGAAATATGTTTGAAGTATGAAAATTTATTCGTACCTTTGCAATGTCAATCAGATGAAGCAGGCGCGCGGCTTTCGGAAAAGCGACAAGAAAACAATTTATTAAACATTTTAATTAACAACAATTTATTAACGTTTTAAACAAAAGAAAGGATTTAAATTATGGCGGGGGCTTATCTGTTCTTATGCGTCAGGAACCACTTGTGGGTAAACTGATACATGGCCAGGGCCAATACGACAAGTATGAGGGAAGTGACAAGGACAGGTGCTGACTCCTGCTGGAAGGCGGCGTAACCGACACCTATGCCGACGGCAAGGCCACTCTCCCACCCTAATATGAACGTGCTCTGCGAGGTGCCACGCTGACAGTGACGGCTGAGCTTAATGAAAAACAGCAGGAAACGGGAACCGATAATGCCAAGTCCGAAGCCCACGAACAACGGTGCAATATATCCCACGACAGCCTGACTGCGCGTGAGCATCATCAGCAGGGCGGCGCCGATAAGAATCAGGCCCGACACCACCTCGCTCTTCAACTCCGCCTGACGGTAAACGAAACGCTGGGCCATAATGGCTGACAGGAAGCCGACCATCATCATCGCATAGAAATGGACGCCGAGCGGCAGCGAGAGTAAGAGGCCGGCAGCCGTCGTGATGAGCAGCATGTTGAGGAAAAGGATGAAACCGTTAGGCAGGAAGAAACGGTCGAGGCTGACCGTATGGACATGATCCTCGGGGGCACGGAACGGGAAATGAACCAGCAGAATCAGTATGACAGCCAACAGCGCACAGCCGCCAGAGGCCAACAGGACGCTGGTGAAACCCGTCAGGGGATAGAGGATCAGACCCGTCATCGGACCTACCGACAAGGCAAACCTGGAGAACCATGATGCCGAATGATTGGCCTCAGTGCGCTGGAAGGACTCACAAGTGTCGATGATAAGCGTACTCGACAAGATCATCTGTGCAAGGCCGAACAAGGCGCCCAGAAGCAAGCGTTGCAGCAGGAGCAGTGCAAAGACGTCCTCCTGACGGTAATATCTCTTGATATAGAACAACAGACCGATACAGGCTATCACACCGGCAATGGACCAGATGCAGACCAGATTACGCCGGTAGTGCTGAACCAGAAACGACGTGAACACCCCGAAAAGGAAAAGACCGATGCCAAAGGCGCCGAAAGAGACACCCGTCTCATAAAAGCTCAACCCCTGACGCTCCATCATCCATACCGGCAGGACAGGTATCAGGATATAGACAGACATCGCCAACAGGAAATTGGCAATGGCCATGCGCCAGAAATCGTGGTGCCAGAGCCGGACGTGTACGGGCGTGTTCTGAGTATTCACTTCTACAGTCTTTTGGAGGTTATCGCTTGATCAGTTCAGAGAGCGTCTCGTAGGTCATCGAAGTATAATCGGAAACCTGAAGATCGGAAAGAGGGGTAATCGCCTCGACAGGGTTCGTCGTAGACAGGCCTACGACTTTCATACCCGCCGCGCGACCAGAGCGGAGACCATTAAAACTATCCTCAAAGACAATGCACTCATTGATCTGAGCGCCAAGTCGTTGTGCAGCTCTGAGATAACAATCCGGATGGGGCTTGCTCTGCTGAAAATCCTCCGAGGTGAGAATGGCGTCAAACAAATCGCGGAAACCAGGCTGATGACGGTACACACTCTCCATCTTGGGTTGGTTACTGCTCGTGACCACCGCTGTCCGCACACCATGCTGACGCAGGTCCGCAATCAGTCGCTCGAAACCGTTGATATAGTCATAACTCATCTGCGCCTCGTAGGCGTTGAGACGTTCGGTGATGACCGGCTGCTCAGGAAGCAGAGGGCCGCTGAACCACTGGTCGTAGATCTCCGTCAGCGTCTGACCCTTGATTTCATGTTCCAGTCCGGGATGCTCCGGATGGTAGAGCCTGCACTGACTGCCCCAGAAGACGGAGTACTGAGGTTCTGTGTCGAACACCACCCCGTCGAGGTCAAAGAGAGCCGCTTTCAGCCTGTTTTCATTCATAAGTTCACAAATTTGGGTGCAAAATTACAAATTTTCTGTCGATTTCCTTGTCTAATTGCCAATTTAAGTGTATTTTTGCAGAGAAAAAGATATAAATAGTAGTATGTTATGAGAAAAATCTGCCTTTTTGTCCTGATAACCTTCCTGTTTTCTGCATGCGGCAGCGACGAAGATGCGCGTATCATCTTTGATTCCGTCACAGCAGACAAGGAGGTGAAACTGTCGAATGAAGAGAATTCCCCTTCATGTACAGTCCACCTCCAGATACAATATGCTACCGAGGAGAATGGTCATAAGGCAGATGCGATCAACAGCGTCATTCAGGAGAGACTACTTAATATGGTGGATCTGAGCATGCAGGAGGCCGTTGACTCCTTCGCCAATGGCTATACGTCTTCCTATGTCCACAACTTCCTCCCGCTCTATAATCAGGACCGTGCAGACGAATCCAAGCGTTCCTGGTATGAATACCACTATATCATCACGAGCGAGACGCAAGGTGGCCGGAAGAATACAACGGTCCTGATTGCCGACATCGACTATTATGAGGGCGGGGCCCACGGCATCAGTCAACGTTATCTGCTGAACTTCAACAATGAGACAGGGGTGTTGTTGAATCTGCAGGACATCTTTGTTCCAGGCTATGAAGACCGTCTGAATGCCATCCTGCTGCAATCCCTTTGTGAGAAAGTGGGCGTCGAGGATATCCACGACCTGCATCAGAACGGCTATCTCTTCTCCATGGATATGTTCCCGTCGGACAACTTTATCATCAACGAGGAGACGATTACGTTCCACTATAATCCCTATGAGATCGCCTCATACGACAAGGGAAGTACCGATCTGACGCTGTCGCTGACAGACTTACAGGAAATCCTCAGACCCGAATATGTACCATGATGGATCTCATTAGCAAATACTTCCCCCAACTGACAGACAGGCAGCTCGCACAGTTTGAGGGCCTCGACAGCCTATACCGCGACTGGAACGCCAAGATCAACGTCATCTCGCGGAAGGACATCGACAACCTCTACGAGCATCATGTGCTGCACTCGCTGGCCATCGCCAAGGCCATCAACTTCAGGGCGGGTACGAAAGTGCTGGATTTCGGCACAGGAGGAGGATTCCCAGGTATCCCACTGGCCATCCTTTTCCCAGAGACGGAATTCAAGCTGATCGACGGTACCGGCAAGAAGATACGGGTGGCGCAGGAAATCAGCCATGCCATCGGTCTGACGAACTGCAGGCCTGAGCATCTGCGAGGCGAAGACGAGAAAGGACTCTACGACTTCGTCGTCAGTCGTGCCGTGATGCCCCTGCCCGACCTCGTGAAGATCGTGCGGAAGAACATCAGCAAGCAGCAGCAGAACGCGCTGCCTAACGGCATCCTGTGTCTCAAGGGCGGACATCTTGAGGCAGAGACCAACCCCTATCGCAAGATTGTACAGCTGACGGACATCAGTACCTACTTCGCAGAAGAGTGGTTCAAGGAAAAATACGTCATTTATCTCCCGCTATGATTACCGTCAAACGATTCACCTGCAACATGCTCGCCGAAAACTGTTATGTGGTGAGCGATGAGACCCGCGCGGCAGTCATCATTGACTGTGGTGCCTTATACGAAGAAGAGAACCAAGCAATCGCGTCGTATATCAAGGCGGAGCATCTGACGCCCGCGCACCTTCTCTGTACACATGGACATTTCGACCACTGTATCGGCAACGGGTTTATATACGAACAGTTCGGTCTGCAACCAGAAGCCCATCAAGAGGACCAGTTCCTGATGGAGAAAATGAAAGCACAGACGCGTGAATTCCTTGGGATAGAACTGCCGACAGACGTACCTCCTGTCAGGGCATATTTCAAGGATAAGGACCAGATCACCTTTGGCAGCCACACCCTGCAGATCCTCCACACACCCGGTCACACACCTGGCGGCGTGGTCTTCTATTGCAAGGAGGAGAACATCGCCTTCAGCGGCGACACGCTCTTCAGGATGAGCATCGGACGTACGGACTTCGAAAGAGGATCGTATGAGCAGATCATCCACTCGCTCCAACAGGTGTTAGCCAAGCTGCCAGGCGAGACGAAGGTGTATCCAGGACACGGACCGGCGACGACGATTGCAGAAGAAATCAAGTATAATCCTTACTTCATGGGATACTAAAAAACCGCCATCTACGAGAGACTGGCGGTTTTCGGTATCAATAGCTGATCGGGCTTTCTCCATTTAGAATGGCAGATCGTCGGCACTACCCTCAGCACCAGCTTCCTGAGCAGGAGGGAACGGATCCGTACCTGCATTAGGCTGTGGCGGGAAAGGAGAAGCGACAGGCGCTCCTGCAGGTGCAGCAGCGGCAGCGACGGGCTGCTGACCACGGATCACATTGTAGGCACGGATATCATTGAACCAGCGGCCCTGGTACTCACGTGCATCAATGTCGAACTGGATCGTGATGTCCTCACCGTTCTGAATATTGAATTGCTTAATACGGTCCTCACCAAAAATATTAAAGACACAACGTTTGGGATACTGACCGGGAACTTCTATGACGTATTCCTGTGTCATCCATGCATTGCCTGTGCGAGCCGAAACACCACTTCTGGGCTCCATCACTGCGATAATTCTACCTGTTAATTCCATTGCTAAAAATGTTTTTATTTGTTATTTTTCTAATTTCAGGTGGCGAAATTACTAAAAATAGTTTGAAATACACAATTTTCCTTTGTTTTTTTTGCTGATAACAACGTTTTTTTGTAATTTTGTATCCAATAAATAATAAGTTAATAAAAACAAAGACAACATAACTATGAGATTTACATTATCAAGCACAGTACTGAGTAACAAACTCTCAGCTCTCTCTAAAGTGATCAACAGTAAGAACGCCCTTCCTATTCTGGGTGACTTTGTATTCGACATTCAGGGCCAGACCCTGACGCTGACAGCCTCTGACAGCGAAAACACGATGCAGACATCCATAGAGCTCCTGGAAAGCTCTAACGACGGACGTTTTGCCATTGGCAACCACGACCTGCTGGAAGCTGTGAAGGGTTTCTCTGAGCAGCCCATCACCTTCGATGCCAACCAAGAACAAAACATTGTGAAGATTTCATATCAGAACGGGCTCTTCTCACTGCCCATCGAGAATGCTGATGAATATCCGATGGCCCAGGCTGTCGGCGATTCTGCAAACGTGATTACACTCCCCAATGCCATCCTGGCTGAGAACATCAACCGTAGCGTCTTTGCCACTGCACAGGATGAGCTCCGTCCTGTCATGAACGGTATCTATTTCGACCTGACACCAGACTGTCTGTCAGTTGTTGCAAGCGACGGCCACAAACTGGTACGCAATAAGATCTTCTCCGTCCGTTCAGAACAGCCTGCAGCCTTTATCCTGCCGAAGAAGCCCGCCAACCTGTTGCGTAACCTTCTGGGTAAAGACGGTGGCGATGTGACCATCCGATTCGATGAGCGCAATGCAGAAATCAATTATGGTGACGGAACGATCCTCTGTCGTCTGATCGAAGGCCGTTACCCCAACTATAACTCGGTCATTCCGCAGAACAATCCTAACGAACTGCGCGTAGACCGTCTGGGACTGTTGGCAGCCCTGCGCCGTGTACAGCCGTTTGCCAACGACTCCAGCAACCTGATCCGCTTCCATGTGGAAGGATCGACCCTGCAGCTGGATGCCGAGGACTATGACTTCTCAAAGACCGCCACAGAGCGTATGTCGTGCGAGTATAACGGTCAGGCGATGAGTATCGGCTTCAAGGGTTCTTCATTCATCGAGATCTTAACGAACTTCGACTGTCAGGAAGTGATCATCCAGTTGGCAGATCCCAGCCGTGCAGGTCTTGTACTGCCCTCTGAACAGCCGGAGAACCAGGATGTCCTGATGTTGATGATGCCCATGTTGATTAATGATTAAATCGGGTATGAAACTTCATCTGACAAAACCACTGGTCATTTTTGACCTTGAAACGACGGGCCTTGACATTGTGAAGGCCCGTATTATTCAAATCTCATATATTAAGGTCTTTCCTGACGGACGTGAAGAACGCGGCAACGAGGTTGTCAACCCCGAGGAGCCAATCCCGCCATTCATCACCCAACTGACGGGAATCTCTGATGAGGATGTGAAAGACAAACCGACTTTCAAGGAGATCGCTTCAAAGTTGGCGACACTGTTTACAGGTTGTGATTTCGGCGGTTTCAACTCCAACGGCTACGACATCCCGCTGCTGGCTGAGGAATTCCTGCGAGCCGGTATAGACTTCGACTTCTCCAAGTGCAGGATGATCGACGCGATGAACATCTTCCGGAAGATGGAACGCCGCAATCTGGCCGCTGCCTATAAGTTCTATTGTGGACGGAAAATGGAGGAAGACTTCGAGGCGCATCGCGCTGATCAGGATACAGAAGCCACCTATCGTGTGCTGATGGGAGAGTTGGACAAATACGCGCCAGGCGCTAACCCAGATGAACCAGAGAAGGTGCTCGAAAACGACATGCAGTATCTTCACGATTTCTCGAAGATGAATAACAATGTCGATTTTGCGGGACGTATCATCTGGGCAGAGGTGAAGGATGCCGCAGGACAGCCCGTACTCGGTGAGGACGGAAAGCCCAAGCTGATAGAGACCTTCAACTTCGGAAAATACAAGGGTATGCCTGTCCTTGATGTCCTCAACAGAGATCCCGGCTATTACGGTTGGATCCTTGGCGGTGACTTCACCTACAACACGAAGCAGGTCCTGACGCGTATCCGACTGGTTGGTGCAAAACTCAACGGATGAGACGATTCGTCACGATATGCTTTATTCTTGCTGCAGTTCTAGGTCTTTACGGCCAGGAACTGCAGGTAAGAGTAACCATCAACCATAGCCAGATACAAGGCACTGACGCCTCGGTCTTCGATAATCTGCAGCAGACCCTTGAGCAGTTTATCAACGAACGGCAGTGGACCCCTCTGCAGTTCCAGAAGAATGAACGCATCCAGTGCAACCTGAACATCACGGTTTCCAAATATGTCAAAGAAGACAACCGCTTTGAATGCTCTGCCATGATTCAGGCCAATCGTCCCGTATTCAATTCGGCCTACACCACTACCTTATATAATAATAAGGATAACAGTTTCCATTTTCAGTTTGCAGAGTTCGACCAGCTCAACTATAATGACGAGAACATCGACAATCAGCTGACGGCTCTCATCGCCTATTACGCTTACTTGATTATCGGTCTCGACCTGGATAGTTTCTCGCCGATGGGGGGAACAGATGTCCTGCAGCGATGCATGGTCCTGGTCAACAATGCGCAGAGTCTGGATTATCCGGGCTGGAAATCCTTCGAAGACAGCAGGAACCGCTTTGCAATCATCAACGACTATCTGGATGAGTCGATGAAGCCCTTCCGCCAACTGCAGTACGACTATTACCGTAAAGGTCTCGACGAGATGGCCAACAATGCGGAACGCGGACGTACGGAGATATCCACAGCCCTTGAAGAGCAACTGAAGAAAGCACACGACGAAAAACCACTGAGTCTTCTGCCGCAGATATGGCTGGACTATAAGAAAGACGAATTGGCTAATATCTATAAAGGCAAGGGCACGCAAAAGGAAAAGGAGTCACTCTACGAACTGATGATGAGTATCAATGCTTCGCAGAGTACAACATGGAATAAAATCAAGCAATAATGCTCAAACACCTATATATTAAGAATTTCACGCTGATAGATACGCTCGATATCGAGTTGCATTCCGGCTTTTCTGTGATTACCGGAGAGACGGGAGCAGGAAAGAGCATCATTCTTGGGGCCATCGCCCTGTTGCTGGGTCAGCGTGCGGATCTGAAAGCTATCAAGCAAGGCGCTGAGAAATGCACGATTGAAGCCCACTTCGACCTGTCGAGATACCAGATGGATGATTTCTTTACGGAGAACGACATCGAGAACGATCCCGATGATTGTATCGTCAGAAGAGAGCTGACAGCCTCAGGCAAGAGCCGCGCATTCATCAATGACACACCCGTGCCACTGTCGTTGCTCAAGGAACTCGGCGAAATGCTTATCGATGTACATTCTCAGCATCAGAACCTGTTGCTGAACAAACAGGACTTCCAGTTGAATGTCGTAGATATCATCGCCTCTGACAAAAAGGAACTGGACAGTTACCAGCAGACATACACAGACTTCCGGAAAGCTGAGGAAGAACTCCAGGAGCTGCAAGAGGATATTGAACGTAATCGTCAGAACGCTGATTTCCTGCAGTTCCAATATGATGAACTGACAAGTGCGAACTTAGGAGTCGGCGAACTGGAGGAACTCGAGCAAAAGAGCGAGACCATGACGCATTCTGAAGACATCAAGAGTGCCTTATACACGACAGAAAATGCCTTAAGTTCCGACGAGACAGGCGTTGTATCCCTCCTTCGTTCGGCCATCTCAGCAATGAAGGGCATCGGTCAGGTCTTCCCTGATGCCACAGAACTCTATGAACGCATGGACTCTGCCTATATCGAACTGAAGGATATCGCCGAAGAAGTCAGCGCGCAGATGGATCGTGTGGATTTCGACCCTGCAGAACTGGACATCATCAACAACCGTCTTGACAAACTCTATGATCTTCAGAAGAAATACCATAGTGACAGTATAGAAGAACTCATTGCCAAGCGCGATGAACTGCAGAAAAAGATCTCAAACATCGAGAACAGCGACGAAGCCCTGGCGGAACTACAGAAAAAGACGGCAAGTCTGAAAGCACGTTGCGAAGAACAGGCAGACGTACTCACCCGTCTTCGTACCAAGGCGGCGAAGCAGATCGAGCAGGAAATGATGGACCGTCTTATTCCTCTTGGCATGCCTCACGTCCGCTTTAATATCAATATACAGAAAGGAGCCCTTGAACGTAACGGTCATGACAAGGTCGCATTCCTGTTCAGTGCCAATACGTCGACCCCACTCCAACCAGTCTCTCAGGTGGCCTCTGGCGGTGAGATCGCCCGTGTGATGCTTGCCCTGAAAGCCATGATCAGCGGTGCGGTGAAACTGCCTACCATCATCTTCGACGAGATCGATACGGGCGTCAGCGGAAAGATGGCGGAGAAGATGGCGGAGATCATGCTGAAAATGGGAAAGCACGAGCGACAAGTCATCAGTATCACACACTTACCCCAGATAGCCGCTTTTGGAACAAGCCACTATAAGGTTTCCAAGATGGAGACGCCGCAAGGCACAACGAGCTACATGGAAGAACTGAGTCCTGAGGAACGTATCACCGAAATCGCGCAGATGCTCAGTGGTAGTGATGTTACCGAGGCTGCCATCCAAAACGCAAAAGAACTTTTAAAGGTAAAATAGTAAAAAGGTAAAAAGGTCAAAAAGTAAATAAAGATAATTATGAAGAATAATAGAAATAGGATGGTAATGAGGCGGGTATTAGGGCTTTTACCCTTTTACCTTTTTACCTTTTTACCTTTATATGCTCAGCCAAGTTGGGTAAAGAAGGCTGCAAAGTCTGTCTTCACTGTGAAAACGTTCGATGCCAACGGCTCACTGATAGGTAGCAGCAACGGTTTCTTCGTCGGTTCCAATGGTGAGGCGATGAGTAGCTTCTCGCCTTTCAAAGGTGCTTCAAGGGCTGTGGTCATTGATGCTGCAGGCAAGGAATATGCCGTAAGTGTCATCATAGGCGCTAATGACATGTATGACGTCGTCAAGTTCCGGGTGGCCACACAGAAGACGCAACCCCTCATCGTTGCATCAGGCATCCTGCCTGTCGGCAGTACGGCATGGTTGTTGCCTTTCCGCGAGACAAAAAACATGAAGAGTGGCGCTATCCGAAAGGCGGAAACCTTCCAGGATGACTATGCCTACTATACCGTCGCATTACAGACTGGTGACAACGATGTCAGTTGTCCTCTCCTTAACGATGCCGGCGAAGTCATCGGACTCATGCAACAGCCCGCCAAGGAAAACGACTCGCTGAGTTATGCAGTCAGTGCTTGTTTCATTGACTCCTTGAAAATCACAGGTATGAGTCTCAACGATCCCGTACTTCGCATGACCAACATCAAAAAAGACGTTCCCGACGACTTGCAAAATGCGATCCTGATGCTGTATATGGCAGGCTCATCCACTGATTCTGCCACATATGCCGGACTGATCAATGATGTCATCCAGAAGTTCCCTGATGCTCCCGATGGCTATATCTACCGTGCACAGCTTGCAGCCGGAGCATACGACTTCCCTGCAGCCGACCAGGATATCCAGAAAGCCATTAAGGTGGCGAAGGAGAAAGACGACGCCCACTTCAACTACGCGCGGATGATCTACAACAAGGAACTCTATCAGAGCGACAAACCCTACGAGAGTTGGTCTTTAGACAAAGCCCTCGCAGAGATCCGTGAAGCCTATGCTATCAATCCTCAGCCTTCTTATCAGCAGATGGAGGCCAACATCCTCTATACTCAGAAGAATTATCAGGAAGCATATGACATCTTCCTCGAGCTGACCAAGACACCTATGATGAATGCAGACATCTGGTACAGTGCCGCCCGTTGCAAACAGATGCTGAATGATACGACAGCCTATCTCGCCCTGCTCGACAGTGCGATGAACACCTTCACGAAACCCTATCTGAAGGAAGCTGCCCCCTATCTGTTGGCCAGAGCCACCGCAAAGACAGATGCAGGGAAATACCGCGATGCAGTATCTGACCTGAACGACTATGAACAGCTCATGGCCGCTTCAGTCAACGATCATTTCTACTACATCCGCTATCAGGCAGAGGTAGATGGCCGTTTATACCAGCAGGCCCTAAACGATATCACCCGTGCCATACAGCTTAATCCGAAAGAGACCTTTTACTATGCTGAGAAGGCTTCACTGCAAGTGCGCGTAGGACAATATCAGGAAGCATTGGAAACTGCCGACGAGTGTATCACCATCGATCCACAGGTCAGTAACGGTTATCTTTTCAAGGGGCTGGCACAGTGCTTACAGGGCAACAAAAAAGAAGGCTCCCAGAATCTTCTGAAAGCCAAGGAACTGGGCGACCCACAAGCTGATCAACTCATCGAGAAATACTCGAAGTAATATCAGAACGGCAGAGGACCATCCGGCAGAGGCTGGTTCTCGCCGTTAATCTTAGATCCGATGATCTCTCCGCTAATCGGCGGCGTACTACTATGAGAAATACGTGTATCTTCCGGATTTTCAAAACGCGTATATTCACCTCTGAAGGTCAACAGCACATCGCCCGTAGCACCCTTACGATGCTTGGCGATAATAATCTGCGCCATACCATGCAAGTCGCGACCATTATCATCCTGATAGATATGATAATACTCCGGACGGTGTACGAAAAGCACCATATCGGCATCTTGCTCGATGGCTCCTGACTCACGCAGGTCACTCAGCTGAGGACGCTTACCTTCCAATCCCTCACGACTTTCCACACCACGATTGAGCTGTGACAATGCCAAAATAGGAATGTCGAGTTCCTTAGCCAGACCCTTCAGTGAACGGGAGATCGTCGATACTTCCTCCTGACGGGAAGAGAAACGCATGCCATTGGCATTCATCAGCTGCAGATAGTCAATCATGATCATCTTCACACCATGCTCACGCACCAGCCTACGTGCTTTCGTACGCAGTTCAAAAACAGAGAGGCCTGGTGTGTCATCCACATAGAGCGGTGCATCCAGCAACTGGTTTACACGTTTGTCTAATCGGTCCCACTCGTCTGGCTGCAACTGTCCGTTCAAAATCTTTGAACCTTGAATCTCACAGGCGTTGGAGATCAATCGGTTTACCAATTGTACGTTCGACATTTCAAGCGAGAAGAACGCCAAGGGGATATGATAGTCCGCTGCAATATTCTTCGCCATCGAGAGCGCAAAAGAGGTCTTACCCATCGCAGGACGTCCGGCAATAATCACCAGGTCGCTGGCCTGCCAGCCGGAGGTGATGTCGTCGAGCTTGTGATAACCTGAAGCCACACCAGTCAGACCATCGGTATTGGCAGATGCTTTCTGGATGACATCCAGAGCCTGTCGGATCACGGGATTGATCTGAGTGTAGTCCTTCTTCATGTTGCGCTGGCTCAACTCGAAGAGTGAACCCTCAGCCTCCTGCATGAGGTCGTCGATATCGCTGGTCTCGTCGAGTGCCTTAGTCTCTATAACGCTGGCAAAGGAGATCAACTGACGGGCCAGGAACTTCTGTGCGATGATACTGGCGTGATATTCGATATTGGCCGATGAGGCCACGCGCGAACTGAGTTCTGCAATATAGGTAGGTCCTCCGACTTCCTCAAGATGACCGTCTTTCGCCAAACGGTCTGTCACCGTCAGGACATCTACCGGTTTCTCTGCCATCGACAAATCCCGGATAGCCGCATAGACCATCTGGTTACGGGGCTCATAGAAACTCTCGGGATATAGCATCTCACAGACGATTGCATAAGCATCCTTATCAATCATCAGTGCACCGAGAATGGCTTTCTCCACTTCTGGGGCTTGTGGTTGAAGATGACCGTAGGTATTATCCACCGGTTGTTGTCGCTTTGCTTTACGACGGGTATTGTTATCTTGTTCTGCCATGTCTGTTTTAAGATTAGGCTGCAAAGTTACAAATATTTTTTCACTTTTCACTTATCACTTACCATTTTTTTTGTATCTTTGCAGCATGATTACATTCCCAATCGCAAAAATCAACCTTGGGCTCAACGTAGTTGAAAAGAGACCCGACGGCTATCACAACCTCGAGACGGTTTTCTATCCCGTCCAGATACAAGATGCCCTTGAAATCTTCGAGATGGCGCCAGACTTTCCTTCAGAAGTCGACTGTGACCTGAAAGTCACGAATATCCATATCGATGGCGACGAGCAGAGAAACCTCATCGTCCGGGCCTATCAGCTTCTGAAACGTGATTTCCCCCAATTGCCCCGCATCCACGCACATCTATACAAAGGTATTCCCACACAAGCCGGCATGGGTGGAGGCTCGAGCGACTGTGGCTTTATGCTCTCGCTCCTGAACTGTCAGTTCCAGTTAGGCTTATCCGATGAACGGCTTATCGACTATGCCGCACAATTAGGTGCCGACTGTCCATTCTTTATTCTCAACACCCCTTGCTACGCTGAAGGAATAGGTGAAAAACTACAGCCCATCCCTCTCAACCTCAGCGGATTATACCTTGCCATCGTCCGTCCGGCTATCCCTGTTTCCACGAAGGAGGCCTTCTCGCTCATCACGCCTATGCATCCTGAAAGAAACTGTCGTGATATCGTGATGTCTCCTGTAGACTCCTGGCGTGATCAACTCGTTAACGATTTCGAGAAGAGTGTCTTTACGCTTTATCCTGAGATCGGACGTATCAAGCAACGGCTCTATGATCTCGGAGCCGTCTACGCTGCCATGTCCGGATCAGGTTCTTCACTCTTCGGAATCTTCCGCTCTCCCGTCGTTCTTGATGAGTTTGATTCTGAAGGAACGTTCAAGACACTGCTCCGACTTTAATCCTTCTGTGTTTGATTTAAACAAAATGGACTCGCGATTCACATCGCGAGCCCATAACAACACAAACACAAAATACGATTCATAAAATGAACCGTTGTTCTTTTTGATTATTGGATACCGTCCTCACGGAGTTTCTTCTGCCATTTCCAGGCACTCTTCAAGACTTCTTCCGTAGGTGTCTCAGCCTTCCAACCTAAAACCTTATTGGCTTTGTCGACATTACCCCAGACCTGTTCGATGTCACCCTCGCGACGAGGTGCATATTTCCAGTTCACCTTGACACCAGTAGCTTTCTCGAAACCTTCTACCACCTCCAGAGTAGAGAGTCCCTTACCAGTACCAATGTTGAAGACCTCGACAGCGTCAGTCTCCGGGTTGTCAAGTACGCGCTCCATCGCCTTCACATGAGCCTTAGCAAGATCTACGACATAGATATAGTCGCGGATACAGGTCTTGTCAGGGGTGTTATAGTCATTACCGAATATCTTCAACTGCTCGCGGATGCCCATAGCCGTCTGCGTGACAAACGGAATAAGATTCATGGGAACGCCATTGGGCAATTCACCGATGAATGCTGAAGGATGGGCTCCGATGGGATTGAAATATCTCAGGATGACACTCTTGATCGGTGCACCTGAGTGAATGTAGTCCTGGATGATCTCCTCGTTAATCTGCTTTGTATTGCCGTAAGGACTCATCGCTTTCTGGATAGGTGCATTCTCTGTCACAGGCAGGTTCTCCTGTGAGGGCTGGCCGTATACCGTACAACTCGATGAGAAGATGATACCCTTCACATCGTATTTGGGCATCAACTCCAACAGGTTAATCAAACTCATCAGATTGTTACGGTAATAAAGCAAAGGCTTCTCTACGCTCTCACCCACGGCTTTCGAAGCGGCGAAGTGAATAATACCCTCTATCTTCGGATACTTCTTGAACACCTGCTCTAAAGCCTCAAAATCACAACAGTCCACCTTCTCAAAAGCAGGACGGACACCTGTGATCTTTTCGATACCATTAATGACGTTCTCGTTTGAATTCGACAGGTTGTCGATGATGACAACTTCATAACCAGCCTCTTGAAGTTCCACCGTAGTATGACTTCCAATAAAGCCTGTACCACCAGTTACCAATATTGTCTGTTTCATTCTTTTTGTTTTTATTCTATGATTTGCTTTCATCTGCAAAAGTACACATTATTTCCCGAATAATCAAATTTTTACGCAATAATCTTTGTTTTAAACTTACAAATAAGTTAATGAGTGTCAAAATAACAATCTTCGTTGAGAAAATGCTTGCATTCGTTGATAAATTAAATTTAAGGATTTGGAGGGAAAGAAAATCCTTCGTATCTTTGCATCGTCAAAAGGTTAATAGATTGTTTTTTAATTTGGGGTTCGCAGTGATTGCGAGCCCTAAATTATTTTTTATCGGATTTTTTTTGTAACTTTGCACCCAAGAAACAGAATGCAGTATGGCCATCATAGAAGTAACATCGTTAGAGCAACCAGGCATCGAAGTCTTCAGCACCCTCACCGAGGCACAGTTGCGAATGGAACTGGAACCTGAGCGCGGACTCTTCATCGCTGAGAGTCCGAAGGTGATACGTGTGGCCCTAGATGCCGGATGGGAACCTACGGCCTTACTCTGCGAACGCAAGCATATCGAAGGCGATGCCCACGATATCGTCGAACGCATCTCTCCCCATGTACCTATTTATATTGGCGACCGTGATCTGCTACGGTCTCTGACAGGCTATACCTTGACGCGGGGCGTACTCTGTGCGATGCGACGGAAACCTGCACCACCAGTCAGCGAGGTGGTCAGCAACGCCCGACGGGTGGTCGTTATACAAGGTGTGACTGACACGACCAATATCGGTGCCATCTTCCGTTCTGCCGCTGCACTGGGCATCGATGCCGTATTATTGACTCGCGACACCTGTGACCCACTGAACCGTCGGGCTGTACGAGTCTCCATGGGTTCTGTCTTCCTGCTCCCCTGGACGTGGCTCGACGCTCCGGCCATAACTCTTCATGACTACGGTTTCAAGACCATAGCAATGGCTCTCAGTGACCACTCTATCCCACTCGATGATCCCCAACTGTCTGCAGAACCTCGTCTGGCCATCATCATGGGAACGGAGGGTGACGGCCTGCCCCGACAGACGATTGTGGAATCCGACTATGTCGTCCGTATTCCAATGGCTCATGGTGTTGACTCTCTTAACGTGGCTGCTGCCGCTGCCGTTGCTTTCTGGCAACTGAGATTGTAATCAATTACTAACTTAACATATAAGACGATGAAAATTAGAAACATTATTTTTTGCAGTGTGATGGCGTTGATGCTGGGTTCGTGTGCTACGAAACAAGGTGCCATCAGTCAGTTGGAAGACTTCTCTGTAGAGTTACGCGACCATAGTCGTTACTATGATGCCCAAGACTGGGAGAAGGCTGGCAAGAAGTTTGTGAAGATTCGCAAGACCATCAGTAAACACGAGTTCGACTACACCGCTGAGGAGAAGGCGAAGATTGGCCGTTTGGAGGGCGATTGTGCACGATATATGGCCAATGGGGCAAAGAACGGTTTCTTCGACAAACTCAACAGTATCGGTGCAGAGATCCAAGGCATCATTCAGGGGATTCTTGGAATTTAAACTCACAGGGACAGCACACATAAGACCAAACGCGGGAGTGCTTTTCAGGCACTCCCGCTAATCTAATATGAGATTCTTGGTTATAATCCCCGATATTTCAGCAATCCTGAAGCGTCGGGTTTGTCCATACCCGTGAAGTCCTTGAACATCAGCATCTGTTCGCGTGTGTTTCCACGACTGAGGATCTTGTCACGGAACGCCTGTCCCGTTTCCGGCTTCAAGGCGCCCAACTTCTCGAAAATCTGAGCAACATTGACAGCCAGCACCTCCGTCCACAGATAACTGTAATATCCTGCTGCATAGCCACCTCCCCAGACGTGGTTGAAATATGACGTCGAGTAACGCGGCGGTATCTGGTCGTTCAGTAGACCGATCTCACGCAGCGCACGAGGTTCGAAAGCAGGAGCCTCTTCAACCGAAGGAATCTCCTTCGACGAGAGATGATGCCAGGCCAGATCCAGACAGGTGGCCGCGAGGTTCTCTCCAAGGGCATAGGCCGTCTGGAAGTTGATGGACTTCAGCATACGTTCCTTCAGGTCGGCAGGCATCGGCTCACCTGTCTCCGTATGACGGGCGTAGTGGTCGAAGATCTCCGGAATGGAGGCAAACGACTCGTTGAACTGCGACGGCATCTCCACGAAGTCGCGGGCCACAGCCGTTCCGCTGAGCGTGTTGTACTTGCAGTTGGAGAGGATGCCGTGCAGGGCATGACCGAACTCATGGAAGAGCGTCGTCACCTCGTCCCAGGTGATCAGCGTCGGCTGGCCGTCGGGCGCCTTGGCATAGTTGCAGCAGTTATAGATGACCGGCAACTGCTGGCGCAGTCCCGACTGCTTGGCGAAGGCACTCATCCAGGCACCGCCACGCTTCGTGGGACGACGGTAGTAGTCGCTATAGAACAGTGCCAGCGGCTTGCCATCCTTGTCACGCACCTCAAATACTTTCATGTCAGGATGATACGTCGGGATGTCCTTCCGCTGGATGAAGTCGAGGCCATACACACGGTGGGCGGCATAGAACACGCCGTTGAGCTGTACGCTGTCGATGTTGAAGTAGGGCTTCACCTCGTCGTCGGAGATGTCCAGCAGCTCTTTCTTCATCTTGGCAGAATAGTAGAAGCGGTCATAGGGCTGGAGCTTGAAGTCGGGACCCTCGGTCTTGCGGGCGTAATCCTCGATGGCCTTCGTCTCGGCATCGGCCTTCGGCGAATACTCGGCAATGAGGTTCTTCAGGAAGTCGTAGACATTCTCAGAGGTCTTCGCCATCGTCTTCTCCAGCGAGTACGACGCATAGTTCTGATAGCCCATCAACTCGCCCTTCTCGGCACGCAGCCTGGCGATCTCCACCACGATGGGGAAGGTGTTGAACGCCTTCACGCTGCCGTCGGCACGATGACGCGAGGCCTCATACACCCTCCGGCGGAGGTCGCGATTGTCGAGGCTGGTCAGAATGGGCTGCTGGGTGGTGTTGATGATCACGATGCAGTAGGGTGCCTTGCCTCCCCTACTCTCTGCATCCTTCTTACACTGAGCAATGTCGGCCTCGCTGAGTCCCGCCAGTTCCGACTTGTTCTGAACCCATACGACGGCATTGTTCGTGGCATCGGGCAGCATCGTACCCCACTGCTCCTGGAGTTCGGAGATACGAAGGTTGATCTGTTTCATCCGTTCCATCTGGGCATCAGACAACAGGGCGCCAGAACGGACGAAGTCCTTATAGATTTTCTCGGTCAGACGCTGGTCCTCGCCCTGCAGATTCTGATATTCGTTGTCATACACATATTTGATGCGCTGGAAGAGTACCTTGTTAAACGATATCTCGTTCTGCAAGTCGGTCAATAACGGCGTCACCTTCTTCTGCGTCTCGGCGATGACAGACGTCTTATGCGCACTGGTCAGGCCAAAGAAGATGCTGGTCACGCGGTCGAGCAACACCCCGCTCTTCTCCAAAGCCAGAACGGTGTTCTCAAACGTCGGCTTGGCGGTATTGGACACAATCTGGTTGATCTCCGCACGATTCTGTCGGATAGCCTCTTCGATGGCCGGCAGATAGTCGGTATCCTGAATCTTACTGAAGTCAGGGGCGCCAAAGGGAAGTTCGCTCTTCTGGAGAAGCGGGTTCTGACGCGTTTCGTTCAGCCCTGCACCCTGCAAGGGCGAGGCTGGCGACTGGATGACGAATGACACCAGTCCTAAGGTGAGTAATGATCTTGAAAATTTCATGTTGATTGATATTAATTGGTTTAAGAATTCTCAACGAGGGGCATTGCCGATGACCTTCACCGAGCGAGTATTCCCCTGCGCATCAGTAACTTGCATCACATAGGTGACATAGGGTTTCACTTGATTCACACAACGGCCGTCGAGGGTGAAGAACTCCCGGCGGATAACCTCGGCATCATCATCGGTGCTGACTGCAGAGACGGCTGTAGAGACATCGGTGATTGCAAGACCGAAGCGTTGTGTAAAGGTAGTCTCGCCGTCGCTGACAGTCACGTTGAAATCGAAGACACCCTTGGCATCGGGTTTGGTGGCTTTCACCTTCAGCAGCGAACCTTCTACGCTGGCAGAATAGATACCATTGGGAAGCATCTCCAGACTATAGGTGGGCGTCACGGCGTTGCCGTTCTGACCGTAGAAACCTGCGAAGTATGGCTTCAGGTCCATCGTGGCCTCGCCATTAGCCTTGAGCATCACATAGGGATGAGCCATAAATTCCAGATAGTCCTCTAGCGCCGTCCAGCCGTCACCGTCAGCGTCTTCGTTCTGATTGGCGGTATTGGGGTCACTGCCGATAGTCTTCTCCCACCAGTCGGGCATGCCGTCCTGATCGGTATCCCAATCGGCAGCACGCTGCTCTTCAGGATAAGTCTCCCAACCGTTGCCCTGCGCATGTTCGGTGATGTCGGCCTCAGTATCTATCTCGCCCTTGATCTTCGACTTACTACCGACGTAGGTATAAGAACCTTCGAGGGTCTCGCGGACGTTACGTACGTGCTGTTCGTCGCGCATGGGCATCGTGGCGCCGGCATAGCTGGTGACGATCTTCATGGCGTCCTGTGCCGAATGGATTGTGGCGTAGGAAGGGAACAACGGTGCACCGACACGATACTCGTAGGTCGTAGGGATATTGCCTGTAGCGTTGTATGTCTCGTTGAGCTTATCGGCCGTCTGACTATGGTCTTTGTTCTCACGGATGTTACCGCTGATATAAGCCTGGTCGATGCCGTCGGGAGCGATGGCATCCTCAAAGTCCTGCGTGAAGAGGATTTTTTTTCGCGTATCGGCTCCCATCTTGTAATAGTTGTTCACGAAGTTCACAGCGTGACAGTTGCCGTCGGTCGTACGGTTGTGCCAGTTGTATACCACATTATTAAACAGGTCGAGGCCTCCGATGGGTCGGTTTTGTCCGTCCATACCACCACCCATCGACCAGTTACGACCTTCGCAGTTCACCAACAGATTATGATGCCACGAACCGATGCGTCCGTCGATGGTAGCTGCATAGCCGTGATTGGTGCCGTCGGCATAGTTCTTGTGTCCGGCGATACCCAGAGCCTCAGAGATGATGCAGTACTGGAACGAGATGTTCTGCGCCCCGCGTCCGCTGACCGTCTCGTCTGTGCCCCAAGCAGCAGTACAGTGGTCGACGATGGCGTGGTCGGCTCCCGACATTCCCATCGCATTACCCGTGTTCTCACCATAGATACCCAGTCCGCGCTTGAAACGGATATGGCGGCAAATGACGTCAGAGCCGATGTTGATGTTCGAAGCCTTGATACAGATACCCTTGCCCGGAGCCGTCTGTCCGGCAATGGTAGCATAGGGCTTTGTAAAGTGCGAACTGAAGTCGAGTTCGATAATGCCACTAACATCGAAGACGATATAGCGGGGACCTTCGAGTTCCGTCAGACCGTAGAGCAGCGTGCCCGGCTCCTTCCCCCCACTGAGACTGGTGACATGATAGACGATGCCACCGCGACCACCCAGCGCATAACGGCCGTAGCCCTCAGCGCCGGGGAAAGCTAACTGACAGGGTTGACAGGTCCACGTCCTACCCTTATGGATATTTCCTTCCGCATCGACCTCATCGACGCGCCACCAATAACGCTGCATCGAGGACAGACCGGTCTTCGCAAATTCCGGTGCCGTACCTTCATAGGCGTAGGTCTCAGACTGAGCCACCTCCAGGGAGTCGGTGCCCAGCACCATCTTATGTCCGACGGCGCCAGGGGCAGCAGTCCAGGAGAAGTGGATCGTACCGTCCTCCTCACCTGCATGGAAATCGTGGTTGGCGGGTTGAGGGTCGGTAGCTGACATCGCTGCGGCGTCGAACTCCAGACCGTTGATCATGGCCCGCGTATCGGTATAGGTCTTACCATCCTCCAAGACGGTTCTGTAAGTGATGACGACTGGCTGACCATCGGTGACGTTGAAAGTCACGAACGACGAGCCGGCCTCCAGTGTGCTCTGGGCAGCAGAAGTGAACTTCGCGCCAGTCACGACAACACGTCCATCCACGCTGACTTCGATGTCGGGCTGTGTCTGGTTCGCATCCGAGTTGTTGTGATAGGCCTTCAAGGTATGCTGGCCAGCGGTCATGCCTGTAATGGTCAGAATCAGCGAGGTGGAGGCATCGCTGATCTTGGTCAGGTTGCCACGTTCCAGATGTGTGGCAAGCACTTCGTCGCCGATGACTCTAAGTCCCTTGGTCTCCACATCTGTCTTGCTCCAGTTGCTGCCGACGTCCGTTGCGGCACCACCAGCACTGATGGTGAGGGTCATGCCGTTGTCGAGCGTCTTCGTATCGCTCGCGGCACGGGGTACGGCCCACGAGATATAGTTGATTTCGGTGTCCTTACCGGGAGTGGTCTTGCCCGGCAGGTCAAAGTCGATGTTTTGTGCAATGACGGGCACTGTGGTCATCGCCAGTAGAACTGTGGCTATTGTTTTGATAGGATACATTGATATTAGTTTTTGTAGTTTGTTGGAATAAAAGAGGGCGCACCGCTGTTGGTGTGCCCTCCTTTGTTATAGATTCTTTGTCTTACTTCTGAATGCGCTTCACACCGTTCTTGATGACGAGGCCCTTGTAAGCAGCGTCAACACGCTGGCCTGCCATATTATAGACAGCAGCATCAGCATTCTCAGCGGACTTCACGACGTTGATTCCGGTACCTGTGCTAGGAGTAAACTCATAGCCAAAGAGTCCGAGCTGGTTTTTCGGAGTCAGTGCCATATAGGTCGTGTTAGCCTTGACCTCGAATGATACATAGCCATAGAAAGGACGGTTAGTACCACCGTTATCAATATTGGCTGTAGTCAACAGGAATTCATCGTTTAAGGTCCAATCCACCAGACTGGTTGTACCACGGTCGCTCTCGGTCTCAAACAGGTTACCCTGACGGAATCCTTTGATGGTCAGCTTGTCATCGGTCAAGGCTTTGTAGCCCTCTGCCTGGGTAGACTCATCAACAATGTAGAGCTTGTTGCTGGCGAGGTTCTTGTTCAAGAAGATGGCAATCTTCAAGACACCGTCAGTCTTAGCTGTGAACTCGTAGTAGCAGCCCTTAGCAGGCAGATCCCCGTTACCGGGTGCCCAGACGGGATCCAACACACGGTGAATGGGCTCACCATCGGTGTCAGAGATATAGTTTCCCTGCTCGTCAAGCATCTCTACCTCTTTGCCTTCTTCATCAGTGGTCTTCTTGGCAGGCCACTCGTAGAACTCCTTATATGCAGGACTAGGGTTACCCGTCTTAGGATTGACATAACCCAAGAACTGAGGATCACAGCCGTCCTTAACCAGAGCAATCGTACCATCATAGGTACCATCTTCTTTCTCCTTGGCAATATTGAAACGGAATGACTCAGTATCGTCGTTCGAGTCAGCATTCAACGTAGAGTTTGCCTTAACAGTCATGTTTGCGGTAGAAGCTTCCCACGAATAGTTCTTAAGTCCGATAGGGGTTCCACCAACAACACTCTCATAGTCATTGTTGATAAATGTACCGGCCGGGAATACCTTCTCATCCTGAGGTACGAGGATGAACAGTGGATTGTTGAAGACCGTCGGATTGGTGATAGCTGCCTCAATGATGGGCTTCACCTCATCAGAAGTCACATCGAGGACCTCCTGAGCATTGATACTTGTTGCCATAAGAGCAACTGCAGTAAGCGTAAAAAAATTCTTCATAAGCGTTTAAATATTTGAATTAGTAATTACTTTTCTTTTTCGGCAGCAAAAATACAAAGAAAATCCGGAACTACCAAGTAATTCCGGAAAAAATATGGACGTAAACGTTTACATTTTTACTGTACGCGCTTGCGGGCATGCATGTTGCCCTGGGCATCCTGATACTGCTCGATGACGATACCGCGACGGTCGGCATTGTCCAACCTGCGGCCCGAGAGGTCATAGCGCTGGGCGGCAGTCTGTTGGCGCTCTGGCGACTGGATGCCTGTAGGATCTGTTTCTGTAAATTTCCAAGCATCCAAGTAGAGGTTGTTTGCGACAGTGGCAACGATAAAGATGTTCTTTACTACTCCCTGGAATTTGGTGGCGTCAACTTCGAAGGTATTATCGCTCATGTCGTTTGATGAGATGTTGAGTGTTGCCGCAGCCTTGGCTGTCTTTGTGCCAAGGCGAATCTCTAAGGTGCCTTCTCCCTTGGCACATAGCGTGAACTTTACGGCGCCATTGGTGCCAAAGTCAACATTGCGAACGTTAATCCACGAACCAGCCTTCATCTTCACCTGCATATTCTCAGAAGCGTCATTGCCCAGTTTGCTTACGCTAGTGTTGTTTTTAATGTTGGTAAAGTCCTCATAGTCCACGCCGCCACTGTTGGCCATCGTCTCGGCCTGTTGCAGTTCGTAGGGATTCAGGTTCTTAATGGCGGAAACGCCCGTAAGACTTGTCGAAGCTTGACGAATAGTCGCTGCGGACTCATCCACCGTCACTTTATTTACACAGATTGAACGGTAGATACCAGCACTGCCGTCAATGGCACCTGCTGCTTTCATTTTCTCCTTTAAGGCTGCGTTGTGGAAGATAAAGTAGTAGTCTCCCTGGAACTTCTGCAAGTGCGAATGGTTGTTGTTTGTACCATTCTGCGGATGAGGTCCATACATGCCTTTGTACACCCACGAGTCTGGATTCGTAGGATCGTCGCTGACCATATAGCACATTTGGCAAGCATTAGGTGCCGATCCAGTAATGCCCTTCTCGGCCTTGTAGGCATTCCATTCTTTCACTGTCTCGGAACGGTTTGACCAGTTTGTACAATAAGTATACACGTACTTGCCACCAATCATGTTCAGCTCGTTTGCCTCGAAGTGATATGGTGCGGGAATCTTGGCAGGAAGTCCGTCAACAGAAACCATACCATAGTTCAATTTATAGACGCGGGCGTTCTTGGGGTCCATACCTGTACCGCCTTCTTCTGAAACAGGGTCAAGACCACCTATGGCCAGCCAGCCTACACCATTTTCATCGATAGTCACCCCAGGGTCAAAAATTGCAGAGCTAGGTTTGGCACCTGGTGTTTCGCTGTGAATCATCAGCTCATCGAGAGGTGATGTCCATGGACCAATAGGCGAAGCTGCCTTGAGCACACCAATACCATGAACGTTGTTACAGAAATAGAGAAAGAACTCATCCTTTTTTGAACGCTTATGAGTGCGCCAGATGACTGACGGTGCCCATGAAACGCCATAGCCTTTGATGGGCCATCCACTTGGTGCCCACTTAGAACAGAGCTGTTGTGTATCGATGGTACCGTGGAAGGTCCAGTTCACCATATCGTCTGTCGAAAAGACCACAATCGACTTGATGTTACCATAGGTGTTTTCGCCTTTCTTGCCGTTGGCGATAAACTCTTGATGGTCGTTCGAACCGTAGACATACAGTCGCCCGTTGTATTCGAGGGCTGTCGGATCAGCACAGAACACGCTGCCGCTGATAGGGTTACCCTCACTTGTTGCCTTAAACTCCTTT
>JAEEGK010008272.1_pt1 | contig 24596 bp, 15 predicted proteins | sample 8958771 | NCBI WGS metagenome assembly JAEEGK01 (sample SAMN16246547, study PRJNA631951) | gut metagenome | biome: gut microbiome; feature: rumen; material: SC-attached | host: Bos | place: Iran: Karaj | collected 2018-10
TTGTTATCATTATTTTATTTATTTAAAATATATTTTCTTAATTCCTTATAATAATATTAATCATCATAACCCAAGAATAATTCCTGAAAGAACTATTAATAAAGAAATGATTTATTGAATTTTTAAAAATAATGAAAATAAAATATGATTGTGCTAAAATTTAAATATATAATTATTATATTTTTTGAATCAACAGAAAAATTGGCAATTACAGAGAAATAATTTTGTTTTATATAAAAAAGGAGTTTCTAAATTCAAATATATTTCTTTAATTACTCGATAAAATTAATAAATTAGAATTAAAAAATTCTTTTATTTAAATAATATTATTCCTTAAGTAATTAATTATATTAATATAAATATTATTAATATTTAAATCTAATCTTATTTATTTTCTAAAATTCCTTTCTATTAGAATTTATTCACTAAGTCCTTTCATAATCTTTATCAAACTCATATGATTTACTTCATAAATAGGATAATAACTTCCCAACAATCCCATAACTAAACCAAAAGAAGTTAAAATAAAATATAATTTATAAGGAAAATTAAAAATAAAAGGTAATTCAACAAACATATCAAATTGTAAAATTAAAGTACAAGAAATAACAATTCCAATAAAAGTTCCAGTTAAAATACTTGCAATAATAATTGAGGCAGCTTCATAAATATACATTCTTGTACTTTGTTTTTCATTAATTCCAATACTTCTCATAATACCATATTCACATATATTTTCTCTTATATTTGCATAAAAAGAAGTCCAAATTAAAAAAAAAGATAATATTAATGCTATTAAACCTAAAACAATAAATACATATTCCATTATTTTTTTTATTTTATTTGATGTTTCTATTATTTCATCTATAAAACTTGTTATTACTAAATCATCACCTAATAAATTTTTCATTTCAAAAAATACCATTTCTTTTAATGTATTATTTGCTTTTTCTTTATATTTAATTGTTAATCCCTGTTTTCTTATATGATCAGGTGTGTGAGAATAAGCAATTGATTCATTTATTTTTTTTTGTAAATCCTCATTTTTTTCCATTAACAAGTCTACTAATTTTTTTATTTGTTCAATTGAAGTATAAAAAGGAGAAAGTAAACTTAAAGTAGAATAAGAAGAATAGGTTAATGAACCAGGTAATTTATTTGCCATCCCTATTACTTTACAAGGATAAATATGATAATAATTATATTTAAAATTTATTGAAGCTGGATTGTCTATACTTAAAGCCATTGTATCTCTTAAACCTTCTGCTGCTATAATAGAAAATTCATGATGAATTAAATTTTGAGAAAAATAAGGATTTATAGGATAATTAATTGAATTTTTTTCATCTTTTTCAATTGGTAGAATTTCTTCTATATTTGGATTTAAAAATAATAATGAAGTTAAATCGACTTTATTAATTTTAGGTAATATAGTATAATTTAAGTTTTTATTATATTCAGTATATGAATATAAATCTACATAACCTGATGTTAAAAAATTTTTATCTAAACCAATTATTTCTCTTGGAAATCTTGGAAAACCATTTAATGCACTTGATCTAGTTGATTTTCCAATAATATCACTTAAGGGAAAAGATCTAAAAGTATAATTTTCAATTAAATCAGGAAAATTTTTCATTGTTTTATTTAAATATTCTTCAAATAAAATTTGATTAATTGAATCAGTTTCTCCATTTAAATACCATAAAAATGCATCTCCGCCCATTGAACTTTCTGCTAAAGTTTGTATAAATGATACTATTAAATTTAATGTACATCCTGAAAATATAATAAATCCTAATGCTATCATAAACATTATTGATAATTTTTTATTTCGACGAGAATGACCTTCTAAATTTTTTAACACCACAAAATGAATATTTCTATCTTTATAAAATATTAAGAATATTATTTTTAATATGTTTCTTTCAAGGAATGGAATTATAATTTGAATCAAAACAATCATTCCTATTAACATTATTATTAATATAAACATCATAATTAAAATAAATATCGAAGGGTTCATTAAAAGAAAACTTAAAGGAGCTAAATAATAAGTAATAAAACCCATAATAATTAATATTAAACTAGATATAAAAGCAGAAAGAGAAATACCTAAATTTTCTAATTTAATCATATTAACTAATAAATTTCCTATTTTTTTATTGAATATAGTTAAAGTTTCTTTTAAATTACTATCCAAGCATTTTTTAATAGGAAAATAAGAAGAAACTAAAGGAATACTTAATCCTAGAACAGTACCAAAAATAATATTACCTAAACTCATATTATAAGGAATAACTAATCCAGAATACCAATTTAACAAAAATCCAATATATATATTACAAATATATGAAGAAACTAAACCTAAAATAATTCCTGGAATAGCGAAAATAATTCCTTGAATTAATATCATTGATATTAAATGTTTTTTTCTAAATCCTAAAGATCGCAACATTCCAAACTCATAAGTTCTTTCATCGACATTTCCTAACATTAAACTATATATTAATATAACACTTAATAACCATAAAAAAAACATAATTCCATAAAATATATTTTGTAAAAATACTTTTGCAATTTCTATGGTTTTCATCATAGTAAATATTGGAAGAGTAACTTGAATTTTATAATCAATTCCAAGAGAATTAGTAATATCAACACTTAAATCACTTATTTTAACTCTCATATCATTTTGATTTAATTTATATAAATCAAATTTATTATTAATAATACCATTAATACTCAAAGCATATTTATTTATATTAAAATCTTTTAAAACATTCTTTGTAAATTCTATAAGGAAATCTTCTATAAATGGGATATCAATTTTTTTTGAAATTAATTTAATTATTCTTATTGCATTATATTCTAAGTAATTATTCATATATTTAGAATCTATTGCTATTACATTTCCACTTGCACTAGGCCATTTTCCTTCTGTTGAAGAAACTTTTGTTTTTATTGTTAAATTTAATTGAAATGATAATAGATCTAATAAATCTTCATCTGTGAATTTTTCTATAATATTATTTAAATTAGGTAACTCAATTTCTATATCTTCTTCATTTGAAGTTTCTTTTAATATATTTTTTATATTTTCTGAAAAAGATAAATTATCATTAGTTTTATTATAATAGAAAAATTGGTTGAAAAGAAATTTAATTGGATTTTCGTCATTATCTTCTTTTATTATTTCATTTAATATTTGAACTACTATTTCATTATCTTTAGGAATTAAAAAAAATAATAGAGTTCTACTTATTGAAAAATCCATTAATTTGCTCACAATTTCTTTTTCATTTGTAAAATTAGAAGAAATATTAAAAACATTTAAATGTTTCTTAATATTATCTAAAATAATTTTTCTAGGAATAACGAAAGTTTTTTTATCATTTAAATATTTATTTAAAAATTTCCTGATTAAAAAAGCTTCTCTTTCAATTTTAGTTAAATTTGCATAAAAAAAAGCATTATCAATATTATAATTATTATTCTTATTATCATTTTCATCATCTACATCATTATTTTCATCCTCATAATAATTTTCATTAGGATTAAAATAATCTTGATTTTCAAATTTATTATATATTTGACTTGGTTGTAAAGCTTTAATTAATCCACTTAATTTAACATCTATTAATACATTATCTTGATTTTCACTTTTTAAACTTTTATATAAAGAATTACTAACATAACATTCATTTAAATTTAATCTTGGTAAATGTAATTTTCTTCCCATTCCAATTTTATTTTCTAATTCAGAATTTAATATGATCATATTTGATTGAGCCCAAGTTTTTTTAATTAAATTACTTGTATTTCCCATTATTAACCAACGTGGAAGAACTCCTTTTAAAAATTTAATATTTTTTAATTTTTCTTGAATTTCATCAAAGTTTAATAAAGAAAAAGAAATATTTAAATTTGTTATATTTTGATTTAAATCACTTGAATTTTTTTTTTCTTTTGCTTTATCAAATATATCTTTTTGGTCTTTTAAATCATTTATTCCAAATTGAGGAAGAAAAATAAAATCTGCTTCTGAAACTTGTTCTTCTGCTAATCTAATAAATATATTAGGTGAAAGAGATATCACATTATATAACATTGTTAAAAAAAAAACTACTAAATATATTGAAACTAAACCTATTTTAAAAGCTCTTTGTTTTTTTATTATGTCTGATTTTAAGTACTTTAATATTACGTTTAAGTTTCCAAAAATTGATTGAAATAATGTCATTTTTTTTTGGAAAGGGAATTTTTAAATAAAAAAATAAAATGTTATTCTTTTTTTAATTATTTTTTTTTAAATGTTTTTATTACAATTTTAAAAAATCTTTGTAAAGGGTAAAATTTTTATATAATGCCTTCTTTTTGAAGTTTAAATAATAATAAATATTATATATGATAATATAATAAATTATAATCTTTAATCTTACCAAAAAATTAATATATATATTGAATTCATTTACACTTTTTTTTTAAAAAATTAATAATGACTGATAAAACTTCTTCTAAAACTAAAATTATTAGTATTATTTTTTTCCTTTATACTATCATTATTATATTCTAATGTACAATATTTTTTTCTTATTTTATCTCCTAGTGAATTTTTTAAGATATGATTTCTATTTGAATTTTTTCTTAATTTAACAGATGGAATTATATAATCTAAATTTATTATTTTTTTTTTCTTCCTTTCCATTGATAAAAATTCTCTTTTAGAATTTGTTTTTACAAAAATATTTAAATTGCTTAATTGAAGTATATTCTTACTATCTTCATTTTCAAACTTTTTAGATTGGTATTTTTTAAGTTTATTATTGTTATTCAAAAATGAATTCGGAAAATTTAAATTATTGTTATAATTTTTAACACTTAAATTTCTAATATCTAATTTTTTCCTTCTGAAAATATTATTTAACTCATTTATACTACTTTTTAAATCAAAATCTTCATTTAAAAAAATATTTTTCTTTGGATTATTTTTTAATTCAAATTTATTTTTAAAAAAAGAATTATCAGTAGAAATCAAAGTAGAATCTTCTCTTATACTTAAAATTGTATCTAAATAATTTTCATTATTATTTAAATGAACATAATCTGTTTTTCTTCCAAATTTTTTATTTAATAACTCTAATAATTTATTTTGATTAATTTCTTTTAATTTTTCTTTATCATTAAATTTCTTATTAAAACTTTTGGAAATTTCATTATTAAAATAAAATTCTAAAATATAAGAAACAATATATTTAACTAATAAATAAGGATTATCAGAGATATATAATTCACCTTCATAAAGTAAAATATCTTCAATAATTTTTAAAGATTTATAATAACTTTTTTCCGAATTTTCATGTTCAGAAAAAAATTGAGTTTGAAAAAAATCAGAATTAAAAAAAAAATTAAGAACATCATACATTGTAGTTACGTTTAATTTATATTCTAATTTTTTTAAACAAAACATTTCATAAAAATTTATTTCACTTCTGGAAAAAGCATATTTAAAATTTGTAATTTGCATAAAAGTTTCACAAAATTTAATTAAATTTGGTATTTTCGGATCAATTTCACAAAATTTACAAGCTATAATAAAAGAAGATAAAACAATTGAAGCGATTTCAACATCAGAATTTATTTCATTATTATATAATATATAATCTAAATATATTATTGCTTTAAATGCTGTTTGTTCTTTAAATCTAAATGTTTTTATTAGGTTGAATATATCTTTTATAAAAGTTATTCTATTATTTATGAAATAATTATTTTCATTTAAGTTTAATAGTCTTTTTATATATATTGAATTTTGCTTTAAATATATTAATAAAAGTGATTGAGATATTTCTTTGTTTATTTTTGATTGATATGGATTTTGAATAAATTTACAGCTCATTCTTTTATAATGTTTATTTAAAACAATGAAAAGAATAAAAATTAATTAAAACAAATAAAAAAATAATATTTAATCCTTAAAAAATAAAAAAATAATATATTTATTTAAAAAATTCAATAATCTAAATGTCAGAATCTTTTGCTTTACTTGAACACTTACCATTAACAGAAGACTTCAGAAAAAAAATTAGAAAAAAAGAATATGAAAGTTCAACAAAAATATCAATAGAAACAGCAAAATTATTAAAAGACATAATTCAATATTCAATAGAAAATAAATTAGTAACTCATCATGAAGACTTATTAAATTTAATAAGAAATTTAGGTAAAAGTTTCATATCAATGGATCAATTACAGTTTTCTATAGGAAACATAGTAAAAAGAATATTATTTATAATAAGAGAAGAAGTCGATAAATTAATTTCCTTTAGAGAAAATATTTCTGATTCAAAATCAAATTTAAAAAAATTAAGTAATGTAACTTCATTAAATTTACTAACAGATTATAAAAATATAAAAATGATGACAAGAAAAGATTCTAAAATAGAAGAAGATCAAGAAAAAAAAATATCAGTATCAAATATAGAAAAAATATCTCCAGATATGATGAATAATATATTACAAAATATAGAAGAATTAATAAGTGAATTAGAAACAACAAGTGATATAATAAAAGAAAAAGCAAATGAACATATAAATGATAATGATATAATATTAACAGCAAATCACAGTGATCAATTAGAAGATTTTTTCATAGAATGTTCAAAAACTAAAAAATTTAAAGTTATAGTTTCTAAAAGTTCCCCTAAATTAAATGGATATATACAAGCTAAAAATTTGATAAAAAATGGAATAGATACAACATTAATAGAAGATACTGGAATATATAGTATAATGCCTAAAATAACTAAAGTTATTATTGGTACAAGAGCAATAGTTGCTAATGGTGGATTAATTTCATATAATGGAATATATAATTTATGTTTATTTGCTAATATGTTTAATATTCCTGTTATAGTTGTTGGTGGTACTTTTAAATTAACTCCTTTATATGTTTTCGGGCATGATACTTATAATGAATTTTTATCTCCTGATGTTATTTTTGGAAAAAATGTTAAGTTTAATGGAGATATTGGAAATATTAGGTTTAATGTTCCTGGATATGATTATGTTCCTCCTGAATTAATTACTATTTTTATCACTAATTATGGAAGCCAAAATCCCACTAATATTTATAGACTGTTTATGGAGTTGTATTCACAAGAAGATTATTTCCTATAATTTTTAAATGGGTTTATATAGGTTTTAAAGATTTATGAGTTTTTTTATTCATTTTTTGTGATGAATGGAAATTTGATAGAAAAGAAATTTTTATAATAATTTTAAAAATTAAAAACACTTATATGTTTTTATTGGAATTATTTAAAAATATTAAATTATATGTTATAATTTAATTAATATGAAGTTATAATATGATAAAGATTACTTAATATTTTCAATGGTTGTTTGAAATTTTTCTTCATTTTCTTTATATCATAAATAATTTTAAATTCCTGTCTTACTTTTTTTTAATGCTTTTTATCTTTCATTTTCTCAAAATGTTTAATATAATGTCTTTTTAAACATTTCTTATATTATTTAATAATTAATTAGAAAAAAATAAAATTATACTTTTTATATATCTTTTTATTCAATATTGTATTATACTTAATTATCATATTTAAATCCTATACATATAATCTTAAAATTCTTTACATTTTTCTTTTTCCTTAGTTAAATAATTTTTTAATAATTATAAATTAGATCTGTCTCTTGAAATTGGATTTTATAAATATATTTTTTTGTTTTTCCCAAAAAACTGTTTTTCAAAAATATAAATTGAGGTGGTTTCCAGAATTAAATCTTTTCTTTCACTATATATCTAGAACAAGATACAAATTATAATATAAATTTTTTAAAAAAGTTTCAGGAAAATCAATAGAGTTGTTTAAACTTTAAATAATGAAAAAATTGTCTATATTCTTAAGATTATATGAAAAAATTGAACATCTATTATTAATATTAAGGATAGTTAAAGACATTAATCATAAAAATCTCATTTCCAAATAATATATCATATAACAAAAATAAAGGATTTATTACAAAAGGAATTAATAATGACTTTTTTTCAATAAGAAAAGTGAAATATAAAACATAAATTAATTATAGATTTTTCAATAGAAATAAAAAAGATGAATTAAAATATATTAATGTTTACTTTAAGGTTCATGATTCTCAGATGAAATATCAATTGGATAGTAATGATAATTATAAAACAATAAATAAAACAATTAAATTGACAATTGATTTGGATTAACAAATAATTTTATTTAACTTAAACTTTAGATTAAAATTAGTCTTTTTTAACACTCAAAATTTGATCACTTCTAAGACCCATTCATAGTTAAAAATTTTGGTATCATATATCATATAAATTTTGTTTTATTATTCAAGGATTTGTGAATTCAATTATTCCTTATTTAATTACTTGTATCAATAATGTTCTTTTTTAAAAAAACTTAATTATAATCAAATAAATTGATTTTTTATATGAGAAAATAAGTTGATTGAGTTTGTTTCTACCAAAAATATTTGTAATTAACTTATATCATTCTCTGTTCAAAATTTTATTGAACAGAAAGAATTTAATCTAAAATTTTAAAAAAAATATATGATAAAAAATAAAAAATGAAATTAATTTGGGGAGTGATTAAGAAATAATATGAATTAATGAAATAGATTTAAAATATTTTGAATTTTTATTAGTTAACAAATTTGTTTTTTATGTTTCATAATTATTTTTTTTTTATTAAAATTATTATGCGCTTGAAAAATTAGTTTTTAATAAAATTAAAAAAATAGAAATAAAAAAGATTATTTCAGAAAAAAATTTAAAAAAAAATAAAGGAATAAAATTCAAATTTATATTCTTCGTTAAATCAAAAAGAATTGAAAAAAAAGTATTCATTAATAATTAATCTAAGATATATAATTATAAATGTTGGAATAAAACAAGAAATAAAAGATTAAAATTCAAAATCCTATTTTTAATAAAATTTATTTTAATAATTTAATATTATTAAAAATATTAATTATATGAATATAAAGGATAAATTAACATATTATAAAAAAATAATAAATAATTCAATAAGAGAATGTTTATTATTCCTTTAATTGAATTCTTCAAAAAAAAAAAAAACATTAATTAATTCAGAGAAAAATAATAAAAAAATTCTAATGTTAATAATAATTTAAATTAATAATTATTGATTCATTGCATTATATTTATTAAACTCTTTATTATAATCTTTAATTAATTTCATATAATTACTTTCATACATTCTTAAATCATTTAAAGTTTTTTGATAAGAATCAATATCACAATTAATATCTTTTAATTTTTGATTAGAATTATTAATCATAGGAACTAAAGGATTATAAATATTAATAATAGTATTTTTAACTTGTTCTTTCTCAGACATTTTTTTAAACCCATTATAAAAATTTTTTAATTCAATAAAAGCATTTTCTTTTTGTTCTAATAATTGAACAACTTGATTTTTACTATTACATTCACCTAAAATTTTTTGGCTTTTTTCAGTAACATTATTTAATTGATCATATAATTCACCAAATCTTTTTTGATATTGAATAACTTCTAATTTAGAAGGATATAATTGAATTTTTCTAGTTAACATATTTATTACTTTATTTTGATTAAATAAATCCTTTTTCTTTTCTAAATTTGCTTGTAATTCATTATTATAATTTGTATCTATTTCATTAAAAAATTGTTCGTTTTCAGAATTATTTAATTTATCTATTTTTTTCTGATAATTTTCCAATTGAGAATCATAATAATTTTTTTCAGCCAAACATTCTTTTTTAAATTTACTTATTTCATTCTTTAATTGGTCTTTTTCTTTATTTTTCTCAGATAAAAATTTCATTTTCTCTTCACTTAATTTTTCTTCTTTTACTTTATTAATAATTTTGTCTTTATTATCTAAATTAATTCTTTTATTATTTTCTAATTGTTCAATTTCTTTTTTTAAATTATTAATTTCTTCTTTTTCAGCATTACTACTTAAAATCATATTATTATATTCATTTTGAAATTCAATTAATTGAGAAGAAATATTAGCTTTATTTTTTTCTAATCTTTCTTTTTCTTTAGCATATAATTTAATTTTATCAATATTTTCATCACCTTTTGAATTATCAAAATTTTCAATTTCTTTTGCAATAGTTTGCATATTTTCAGAAAAAATTGCTTCAATAATTGAAGCATTAACTTTATTTTTTTCTTTATCTTGTATTTCTTCAATATTAGTTTCAATTATATCATTTAAAGTTTTCATTTCATCTTTTGTTAATTTATTATTATCTGTATTTTTCTCTTTTTGTAAATTACTATTTTTCTTTTCTTTAGAATCTCCTATTAAATTTTTTTTCCTTAATAATTCTATTAATTGTCTTTGAAAAGTAATATCTTTATTCATTCCATATTCAATCATAGAGAAAAAAACTCTTAATTCATCATTATAATCAAAATTTAATTTATTTTTTTGTTTATATTTCCTATTTTGTTTTAATAAATTATATTTTCCTTTTAATATTTCTTCATTATCAATAACAATTAAATTTTCTTTATCTTTCATTTTACTTTCAATAAAATTAACAGAAAACTTTTTATTCATTTCATTTCTTTCATCTTGAGTTTCTTTTAATTTTTTAACAAGCCATTGTAAGCATTCATAAACAGGTTTTAAATCAAATCTAGTAATTTGAACAGGATTTAATAAAAAAGGACAATTGATACTTTTTAATCCAGCAGTTATTTTTTCAGAAACTCTAATCTTTTCAGTTAAATTCATATCATCTTTAAAATCAATATCAATATCATAGAAGCATCCTGTAAGAGTCCATGCCATTCCTCCCAGTAGTTTGTCAAAGGGTTCTAGGTTTTGAATTCTTGCTCTAAAGTAACCTGCTGATATTAGAAGATCTACTATCTTGTTATAAAGCTCTAATTTGTCTGGGTCGTTTTCAAATATTTCAGATACTGTTTTACGCTTTTTTACAAATGGGTTTTCGATGTTCATTTTTTTATATAAATTTTTAATTATTTTTTTAATTTAATTTGAATTTTTTTGGATTTACTTTGGAAACTTATTTATTTTGATGTAAGGATTAAATTCTATTATGTTATTAAATATTATATGTTAATTTGTTTTAGGTTCTTTTTATCTATATTTTTTTTGATTGAACTTTAATTATATGATTAAAGGATTTATAAACTAAATCTTGATAAATTTAAAAAAATTTTTTTAATAAATTATTTATTTAAAAATTATTAATAAAAAGAAAATTTTTTATAAAGGAATTTCATCTTCTTCATTTTCAATTAAATAATTTTCTTCACTTTGTAAATCTTTAACTTTTACTTTAAATAAAAATTTAATTAATCTTTTATAAGGCATTTCAAAAAAAACAAAAATTAAAGTAGCAATAATTTGAGTAATAATCCAAATAACAATACTATAAAAAAAAATAAAAGAAAAAGAAAGAGTAAATCTTGATTCACTTTGAAACAAAAAATAAATTGTAATAGTTGGTAAAATTAATATATATGAATAATATAATTTATGAAATTTAATCCAATAATTAAAAGTTAAAACTGAATAAATAACATAACTACTTTTTCTAAAATGAATCATTGAAACATAAAAAAGAAAAAAAATTAATATTTCCATATCAAAAATATATACATAACTTAAAATATTTTTTAAAGAGTCATGAATTTGTAAAAAACATATAAATGGAATGAATAAATAAATAAGCCAATATGATTTTTTATTGTTTTTAAATTTCAAATATTGATTTATTAAAAAATAAGGATTAATTAAATAATGTCTTTTTTGTTTATTTAAATCTTCAATGCTATATCTTTTTTCAATAATATAATTAAGAATTCCAAAATAAATTCCTATCAAATAAAAAGGTAAATTAAAAATTGGATTTATTAATATTTTTCCATAACCAAAATTAGAAAAATATTCAGTTGTATTAAACATAAACCTTATTAATCCTTTTAAAATTATTATTATAATTGTTATTATTACAATTGAAATAAATATTGAAAATTTTTTCAATCTATAAAAAGCATATAAGAATAAAACACCAAAAACAAAAAAAATAATTTCATTTGAAATTATCCAATAAAAATCTAAGTAAATTGAATTTATAATAGAATTTTCGTTGTTTTGTTTAAATGAAAATTGTCTAATAAAAAAAAATTGAGTAATTAAATGTAGAAAATTACTTTTTTCAAGAATAAACTCATATAAATATTTCCAAACTGGATTAACATTAGAAAATTGTAAATAATATAAAGTATACTTAGTAAAAAGAATAATTAAAATATAAATAATATACTTATGAAATTGATAAATAATAAATCTAAATGCATAATAAAAAGAAAGAACAATTTCTTCTTTAATTTGTGCTTTCTTAGGAAGAGAAAAATTTTTAAAGTTTTTTTTGTCATTCTTTTTTTCTTCCAACAAAATATTTTGTTCTGAAATTTTTATATCTGTGATTTCTTCAGTTTTATCATCTATATAACATAAGAATTTATATGATAAAATAAATCCAGAACAAGAAAACAATATTCTAGGAGCATATCTAAAAGAATAAAAAATAATACTATATGAAACATTATTCATTAATTGTTTAAAATAAATATCTGAATAAATTTGATTAGGACAATTTAATAATATTTTAAATACAATTCCCATTATTGACAAAATTAAATTTATAGATTGAATTCCTATTATATATTGTATTCCTGAATCATTATTTATCTTAGAATTATATTTTGATATCCCATATAATTCATCTAAGTTTTCTATTATATTGAAAAATTGTTTTATTTGAGAATATTGATTTTTGAAATTTATATCTTTTTGTTTTTTTATACAACATATTAAATTACTTAAATATTGTATTATTATTTTTGCAATATTTGGAAAAATACAAAAAATAACTTGTGTTATTATTATTATTAATGGAATGAAATAAAATAAGATTTTAAAGTACTTTTCATTTGAAAATGGAGTTTCATTTTTTTCAATTTTCATTAAATCAATTTCTGAGTTTTTTACAAGAGTTATATTATAGAATTCAGATTTTGATTCTAAAAAACTTTTTATTATTTTTTTATATGATTCCATATCACAAGAATCTATTTTTGGAAAACAAAAACCTAACAAAAAAATTTTTGGATATATCATTAATTCAGTTGATGTATTATTATAAATTATTGTTATAATATATATTGGGTCTTTTTTATTTTCATCCTTTGTTAAAACATTGTTTTCCATGCAATTAAAAAAAAACATTAAATCATTCTCATTTTTTGATGAATCAAATAAGAAATTTTTATAAAAATCCGATTTATTAAAATATTTTAATATATCATTTGTACAATTTGAATTAGTATTATTAATATCTTCTTTTATATTATAAAATAATTTATAAACAAAAATATCCAATTCATTGTAAAACTTAGAAAGACTAGTTTCATTATCAAAATTAAAAGTAAAAATTGAATTTTTGCTTATAAATATATAAAATATTATTATAAAAAAATGTCCCATTAAAAAATTATAAAATATTGTTTGAAAAAAATAATTTAATATGAATAAAAAAATTATCGAATAAATTATAATTATTTTTTTTTATTTATATTTAAAAAGTATCAATTTGGAATAAATAAGAATTTAATCTTGTATTTTTTCCTTTTTTATTTTCTTCTTTTCTTTCAGTATTTAATTTATCTTGATAACAATTATTATTTTTTAAATATGAATTATTTAAAATTGATCTTGAGGTATTTACTTTTAATTTTTCTTTGCTTTTAGTAATATTATTAATATTATTCATATCAGAAATAAAAGAATTATTAGAAAAAGCTTTTTTATTATATTGAATTTTTTTTTGAATAATTTTACAATGTTTATTATCAAAAATACTCAAATTATTTTGAGAAGAATTTTCAGTTAAAAGATTTTTTTCTGAATTATTACTTTGAATATTATTTTTTTTATTTTCAAAAGGATTTTTCAATATTGTTGTTTTGTTTAATATATTATGACTTAAAGTTTTATTATTTGAAAAAGATTTTGTTATTAAATTGTTATTAAGAAAATAATAATTTTTATTCTCTTCAAAAATTATTTTCTGCTTTGAATTTTTTTTCCCACTTCTTAAATAAGGAATAATCATATTTTCATTAGCAGATAATAAACTTGATGATTCACTTCTTTGTAAAGGAGAAAAATTATTAAAACTTTTTTTTTTATCTTTTTCAATATTATTATTATTTAATTTTGATTTATTTAAATTTAATTCTTTTTTTTTATTTTCTGAGTTTATTCTATTTTTATTTTTTATTTCATTATAAGTAAAATCTGACATTTGATGAGAAAATAATTTTGAGTTATTATTTAAATTTTCATTTGAAGAGCTTAAAGTTGATTTTTTTGATAAACAATCCATTTTATTTACTTTATTATATGATTTTAAAACAGTTGATTCTGTAATTATATTTTTTTTTAAAATTTTGGTTGTTAATTTTAAAAATTCTTCACATTGATTTTTTAAGAATGAAATTTCTTTATCTTGTATCATTATTAAAGATAAAAATTTATTTATTACAATATCTTTTATCTCATTTTTAATAGTATTCATATTTAAATTATGATTCTTTTGTAAATTAAATTTTGGATTTAAAACTATTTTTGACATTTTCAATAAATAATATAAAAATAATTATATATTTAAAGAACATTTAAAAAAATATATTTCATTTTTTTCTTAAATTATTTTTAAACTTTTAAGATTAATAATAGCTTACTCTAACTTTATTATTTCTAGCTAAAAAAATAGTTGCTTCACCATTTCTTGGTTGAACTATAATAGGTCTTCTATCAACATTTATAAAACTAATAACAGGTCTATTTAAATTTCTTCTATAATTAAAATTATTATTATTAAAATCATCATTATAATAATTATTATAATAATAATTATTATAATTTCTTCTTTCTTGGTTAAATTGTCTATTAATTCTTCTTCTTTGGAAATTTATATTTCTTAAATTTCTTCTTCCTGAAAAAAGATTATTTTGAAAATTTCTTCTTCTTGAAAATGTATTATTTCTTAAATTCATTCTTCTATTATTTCTATCATTATAATTTCTTCTTTGAAAATTATTATTATTATCAATATTTCTATTTCTGTTAAAATTATTGTTGTTTCTTATATTTCTATTATTAAAATTATTTAATCTTCTTCTTCCTCTTCTTCTTCTATTATAATTATCAGTTAAATCTTTTGGATCAGGAACTTCTCTTCTCATAACTTCTTCTCTCTTAATTTGAGTCGTTGAATCTTCATTTAAATTATCATTAGGAGATTCATCATTTTTATTTTCTTTAATTTCTTCTTTTGTAATATCTTTTTTTTCAATAATTACTTTTTTGTCTTCTTCTTTTTTATCTTCTTCTTTTTTATTTATTTCTTTTTTAGATTTTATTATTTTTTCTTTTTTTTCTTTTTCTTCATTATTTTTATTATTATTGTCATGTTTAGGTTCAACAAAAACTTTTTTTTTTTTGGAAGTAGTTTTTGTTGTTTTTATTGTTTCTTCTTCTTCTTCAATTTCTTCATAATCATCATTATTATCATCTTCCCAATCAATATTATTATTATTACTCATATATATAAAAAAAGACAAAAAAAAATTAACAAAAACAACAAAAAAAATAAATAAAAAAAAATAAAAAATAAAAAAAAATGAAAATTTCCTTATTTCTCTTTTTTATTTCTTTAATAAAAATATCAAATGAAAAATGTATTTTACAACCAGGAGAATCAGTATCACAATTTTCAGAATGTTATTCAAGAATATTATCTAATGAAGAAAAAGGAGAAAGTTGTTGCTTTTTTAAAACAAAAGGTTCAGGTGAAATTAATGGAATTTCTGTTAATGGAGAAATAATTTCTTGTGTTCCAGGTTTTATGGGAAAAGAACAACAATATATGGATAGTTTACTTTCTCAAAAAAGTTTTAGTAATATTGAAATTCAGTGCTCAGATTATGGAGTTTTAACTGGAAGACATTTTTATTTAAAATACAATTTTATGTATATTTTAATAATGATTTTTTGGGTTCTTTAAAATTTTATTTTTTGGTTTTATATCATTTAATTATTAAATATTTTTTAGGGATTTTTTGCTAATTTATATTTTATATTGAATAAGAATTTAGGGTTTTAAATATATAGATTTTATATTATTGAATAATAAATACATGTTTAAATGTATTTTTAATTTTATTTAAATTAATAAAACCCAAAAAAAATAATAGTTTAAAAAAAAAAACAAAAAAAAAAATTTAATAAAAATTCTTAATTAATCCATTTCATTAAAAGCCATTATCAAAAATATTATATAATCCAAAAAAATCAAAAAAAAAAAGCCTATCTCTCAAAATATAAAAGCCAAAAAAAATATTTAAAAAAAAGAAAAAATTACAGAGCATTATCATCCCCTTCATCTTTAATATCTTCAGCATCTTCTCCTTCTTCATCTTCTTGATTTTCTTCTTCCAATTCTTCTTGTTCTAATTCCTTATAAACAAGATCAAAATTATTTAAATTTTCATTAGCATTTTCCAATTTTTTACAAATATATCCATAATGAACTTTTTCTCCGTTTTCATCATCATCTTGTTTTTTAATAGTATAAATTTGAATATCAAAAGCTAAATGATCTCTTTCTAAATGCATCATTCTATTATCAGGTGAACCATAACTAATAATAAAATAAATTCCTCCAGTTTTTAAAACTCGAGAAATTTCTTTTGTCATTAAAGCAACATTCATAAAAGAATGTTCACCACATAATAAAGCATCAATGGTACTTTTATCAATAACACAATCAAAAGTTTCATCTTTAAATTTCATTTCTTTAACATCCATAACATCAAAGTGAAGTCCTTGTTTATTTTTGTTTCTTTCTTTCATAAACGCTATAACATTATCTGCTATGTCAATGTTGTAATTATGTACATATCCATCTTCATACATTTTTTCTGAAAATTCAGAGTTTCCACATCCTACATTCAAAATTCGAGAATTCTTTGATATACCTATTTCTTCTAATATTGGCTTTATTGTGTCGTAGTCTTCTAACCAATCAAATGTTGTTCCTTCTTGCTCTGTGTAACGCTGGATCCAGTAGTTTGGGTCACCGTAGTTTGGCATTTTTTTTTTTAATTATTGTTTTTTTTGGGTTTTTATTTAATGAATAAAGAAATTTGTTTTTTTTTAAGGTTTATTTTTTATATTTAATTTAATATTTTTTTTTAGATATTTTTTAGGTTCATAATTTAATTTTTATTTAATTTATATTTTATTATTTATATCTATTAATTTATAGATTTACATTTTGGAGAAGTTTATAATCATCAAAGCAATATTCGTGTATTAATATAACTCCATTATTCATATCACCTTTATTTTTGATTTGAAAAACATTAACATAAAACCAATAATGATACTTAGGAAAGAATTTTTTCTTCAATTCATCTCCACAATAATAGCATTTGATTTCATTTTTTCCAACATGATAAATAAGCTCTTCATTATCATCTTCTTTTGCATTTTCATTACAATTTTGATTATTTGTTGTTCTATCATTATCAATATGATAATATAATAAAGCATTTAAAGTATAATTATTTTTATTTTTAAAAATTAAATTATAATTATTAGTAATCCAATTATTTTTTGAACAACCAGGTCTTCGAGTTAATAACTTATCAAAAGAAGTAGTTTTTAAATAATTATAATGATAATGAATATCTAAATGTTGAACAAATTTATCATAAAATAAATTTCTATAACCACAAATACAACATTCATTTTTTTTAGGATAATCAAATAAAATATTTTTCGAATAATCTTTAATTTTTTTATATTCATTTTCATTATTGAACTTTTCAAATAAAGCATTTCCAATTTCAGTTGAAGGTAAAATGCTTGTTTGATAAGTTTCATGGAAGAATTTAGCTAAAGAAGAAAAAAAGGAAAAATTATAATTTAATTCAATTCTACTAAGTTGAATAAAAGAATTTAAAATTTGTTCTGGATTTACAATTTTTTTTGAAAGATATTCTCTTTCTGGTTCTTTCTGTAAAATATTAGGAAAATTTATTTGAGGAAATAATTGATTATGAAAATAAGAATATAAAGGATTTATTATTGTTGGTGGTTTTATTGATTGAGTTACTGATGAATTTTTGTTTATTTTATATGAATCATTTGATCTATTTGATGTTGTTGAATGAGTTGATTTTGGTGATGAAGTTCTTTTTTTATTTAAATATTGCTTTTTATTAATTTCTTTTTGTATTTTTTTTGTTCTCATTTTTTTTCCCTTTCTTTGTTATTATTATTATTTTTATTTGTATTATTTATTCTTGAAGAATTATTATTTATTAAACTAGTATTAATTGGATTTAAGTTATTATGAGGATTTTGCATTTGATTCATTTGGTTATTTAATGTTAAATGAGGTGATTTTTTTGATTGGTTTGTTTTATAATTATTATTTGGATTTTTGTTATTCTCATCATCTTCTCCAAATTTTTTATTTGAAGATATTAATGATTTTAATCTAGAACCATTATTTGAATAAGATTGATTTTTTAAAGATGCTTCTAATTTCATATTATTATAATTATCATATTTTTCTATTAATTGAGGATTTGTTCTCTTTATTTCTTCTTTCATTTCATCAAAATTAAATTTTATTCTTAATTTTTCCAAAATTTCATTTGGGATTAAATATTTCCAAGTATAATATAATTTAAATAAATGAATTTTATTTTCTTGATTTACATTATTATAACATTCAGAAAAAATTTCAAAAATAAATGATTTAAATTCATCAACATATTGTCTACTATATTTACCTTTTGATATAGAGTGAATTACATTTATTATTTTTACTTTATTTACATATATACTTTCTTTTAAATATCTTTGATAAATTAATTTTGATATTTCCTTTATATATTCTTTATTTTTTTCTGCAAATTGAGATATTAAACTAATCACCACTGGTTCTTCATTGTCCTTAAATAATGTATCAAAATAAATATTCATTATATTTGTGAGAAATTCAATAGTAATTGCTTTAGCTTCATTTGTTAATCCACATTTGCTTTTTGAATAAAAACCATGCATTAAATTCATTATTTTTAATTTGTTTGCTAAGTGATTTTCTTTTTGAAATCTTTGGTAAATTGTTGTTAATATTTCTTTATAATAATCCTTATTTTGTTCAGCATATTGTACTATTAGTTTTATTGCGTTTGATTCATTTTTTTCATCGAATAATCCATCTAAAAAATTATTCATTTGTTCATTAAGGAGATTTAGAGACATTTTTATAATTGATAAAATATCATATATTTTATATTTGAAAAACAATAGAATTAATTAATAATAAATAATTGAAATATCTAAAATTCAAATAGAGTAATTCAAAAAAAAATAAAATAACCAACTAAAAAATAAAACTAACTTCCATATATAATAAAAACCCTTCCAAATTGACCCTCAAAAAAGTAAAATAAAAAACTCTTATCCAAAAAGCACCAAAAAGACTAATCCTAAAATCCAAAAATTGACATTATAAAAGTTACCAAGGCAAGCAACAAAATAAGTATCTCCAGCAAGTGTTTGTACAGTAAAATTTTGTTTTTCAAAATGATCATCAGGGAAATAATAACAGAAAGGGTCTCCATCCATATTAGCATTATCTCCAGCCATGCAACAAGCACCATAACCACTAGAGTAAGGCCAGCAATCTCCAGGAACTGAAGGGTTCTGTACTCCACAAGGACGATAAAGAGATTCGAGTGGGAAGAGAGTGTCATATCCATCTATTCCTGTACAATCGATTGTGTATGTTAATTTCCCATTCGATATAATTGGTGCTAAGTTTGTCCTCTCCATTGAGTAACATATTTGATAATCTGCTGGGGAATCTAACATCTTTAAGAAACAACATACATGCGTGTCGTTAGAAAAGTTTACACATTCTGATGCCTTTGTTGGAATGTAAAATTCAGGACCACAACGACCGTATGGATATACTTGTTTTAGGAAGTGGAGGAGAAGAAATAAGGTAAACATTTTTTTATTTATTTTTTTTTTGAGAATTTTTTTATGACTAATCGTATTATCATTTATTTATGCTAATATTAATTGTTTTTTTTAAATATTTAACATTAATTATATATCATTTTATATTTAAAAAACCAAAAGAATTAAAATATGAGTGAAGAAAATCCTCCCAAAGGAGAAAACCCTCCTGCTCAAAAACAAGAAAAAAAAGAGAAAAAGTCAAAAAAAGAGAAAGAAAAAACATCAGGAATGGACACATCTCTTAAATATGATAGAGTGGGATTAGAAAATGTAATGAAGCGTCGTTTTTTCGTAGTTCCAGCATTTGAAATATATAATGGAGTAGCAGGATTATACGATTTTGGTCCTACAGGATGTCAATTAAAGAATCACATTGAAAATTATTGGAGAGAACATTTTATTTTAGAAGAATCTCTCCTTGAAATTTCTGCTACTTGTCTCACTCCAGAATGTGTTTTAAAAACTTCAGGACATGTTGATAAATTTACTGATTTCGCAGTGAAAGATTTAAAAACTGGACAAGGTTATCGTTGCGATAAATTAATTCAAGAATGGATAAATAAAGAGAAAAAAAAGAAGAAAATAACTGAAGAAAAAATAAAAGAATTAGATATTTTATATGAAGAATGTGAAAGATTTGAAGAAAAAGAAATAAATGAATGTATTGAAAAATATAAAATAAAATCACCAGATACAGGAAATGATTTAGGAAAAGCATATAAATTTAATTTAATGTTTGAAACACAAATTGGTCCTTCAGGAGGATTAAAAGGATATCTTCGTCCTGAAACAGCACAAGGTCATTTTCTAAATTTTAAACATCTCCTCGAATTCAATGGTGGAAGAATGCCTTTTGGTTCCGCCTCCATTGGACTAGGATTCCGTAATGAAATTGCTCCTCGAAGTGGTCTCCTTCGTGTTAGAGAATTCTCTATGGCAGAAATCGAATATTATGTTGATCCAGAGAATAAAAGCCATAAAAAATACAATTCTATTAAAAATATTAAATTACCTCTTTGGCCTTCTGAAAGACAATTAAATCATGAAAGTGTTTTATTAGATTTGACTATTGAAGAAGCTGTAGAAAAGAAAATAATAGGAAATGAGACATTAGCTTATTTTATTTGTAAAACATATCAATTTTTAATAGGGATTGGAATAAATGAAAAAGGAATTCGTTTTCGTCAACATACACCAAAAGAAATGGCTCATTATGCTTCTGATTGTTGGGATGCTGAGATAGAAACATCATATGGTTGGATTGAAGTTGCTGGTCATGCTGATAGAACTTGTTATGATTTGAGTAGACATGCCAAAGCTACTAATACTGAATTAGTCGCTGCTAGATTGTTAAAAGAACCTAAAGTGGTTAAAGGAATTAAAGTCATTGTTAATAAAGGACAAATATTTAAGGATATGAGTGATAAGGGAAAAGCGAAAATTTTATGTGAGAAATTAAGTAATTTAAATGATGAAGAGAAAGAAACTTATATGAATGAATATGAGAAAGATGGTAAAATTGAAGTAAATATAAATGAAGAGAAATTTATTTTAGAAAAGGAGAAAAATGAGATAAAATTAGAAAGATTTGAACAGAAAATAATAGAAGAAAAATATACTCCAAATGTAATAGAACCATCGTTTGGTATAGGGAGAATAGTATATTGTGTAATGGAGCATTGTTTCGGTGTACGTGAACAAGATAAAAAAAGAACATATTTTAATTTTCCTCCTTCAGTAGCACCATATAAAGTAAGTATCCTTCCTTTAATAGCAAATCAAGAATTTTTACAATTTGTAGAACCAATAAGAAAAATATTAGTTCAAAATGGTATTTCATATAAAATTGATGAAACTTCTGATAGTATTGGAAGGAGATATGCAAGAACTGATGAAATTGGAATTCCTTTTGGAATTACTATTGATGATGTTACTATTAAAGATAATACTGTTACTTTTAGAGAAATTGTTACTATGAAACAAATTAGAGTTCCGATTTCTGATGTTGGTTTAATTTGTAAAAATTTAGCTAATAGGATTGAAAAATGGGAAGATGTTATTTTAAGATATCCTGCTTTTGAAGCTAAGAAAGAGGAAAAGTAAAATTTTTTTGTTTTAACTTTTTTTTTGGTTTTTTTATCTATTTTAAATGATATAAAAAAATTTAGGTTTTGTTTTTTTTATTTTCTTTTTTTTTATATTTTTTTATTGAAAATTACTTATTTTATTTTTTTAAATTATATATTATATTATAATTTAAAAAGTATTATCTATTTCTTGTGTTTTTTTTCTAATTTCTTCATTTTCATCATATAAAGCTTTGAAATTTTGGGTTTTTCTTAATCTAATAATTAATTTAGTTCTTCTTCTATTATTTAAAAGTGTAGTATCAGTTTTAACTTTTTCAAAAAAACAATAACCTAATCTTACTAAACTTTCAGAAGCTCTTACTGCAGCAGGGGAACCTAGTGTTCCTGTATTAATATCTACATAATCATTATTTAATAAAAATTCTTTTATTAAGTACATTGCTCTTTTTGCTGTTTCTGTTTTTGTTATTCTTATTTCTTTTTTTTCTTCTTCTTCTTTTTTTTCTTCTTCTTTTTTTTCTTCTTTTTCTTCTTCTTTTTCTTCTTTTTTCCCTTCTTCTTTTTTTTCTTCTTCTATGTTCATTAAGTTTTTTTGTTAGGAAATTAAAATTATTTTTTGTTTTTTTAATTTATTTAATTTATTTAATTTATTTATAAATGATTTTCAATTTGTTTTTTATTGAGTATTTTAATATTAAAAATCATAAAATTATTTAGAAAAATTATAATATCATAAAAAATAAATATTATCATCATTCAAGAATGATAAATTTTTTATTTCACGAAAAATATTTCATTATATACTTTCTTTAATCTAAAATGAATTTTCATTAATTAAAAATGTCTAATTCTGTAAAAACAAAAATAAATTCCTTATTTTTTAAAAAAATCAATCTTTTAAACTAATATTCAATAAAATTGTTTTTTAAAATCCTAACTTACACTTTAAAAGAAGAAATAAACTTAAATCTTTTTTTTACATTAAAAAACAAACCTGAAAAATAAAGAAAAGAATTTTTATATATTTGATTAAAAATTCATATGAAAAAACAAAAATAAAATAAAGACAATAAGAAAAAAAAATCAGAAATGAAAAATTTTCTTCATTCAAAAAAATTGAAACCTAATTCACTCAAATAATAATTCCATTTTTATTTTTCAATCTTCATTAACATAAATTGTTTATTCTAATTTATAAATATTATTTGTACGATAAAATGAATGTGGCTAATTTATAATATAATAAAATAACTAACAATATTCTAACATTAACTTGAATAAAAATAAATTCCTCTAAACAAAAAAAATAGCATAAAAAACATAAAAAATCAAAAAGAAAAAAATTTTTTTCTTAAATAAAAAAATTTCATGGTGAAAATAAAAGAAAATAAAAAAAAAAATGAAACTCCATAAAAAATATATAAAAACATCCTTAAAAAGAAAAAGAAAAGCAAAATTCAAAAAAAAAAGAAAATAAAAATTGAATTAAAACTTAATGTAATACAAAAAAAAATAAAAAATATTTTCTACCACAAAAAATTAAATAACTCAAATTTTTTTATATTTAAATAAATGTTGTTCAATCTATCCACAATAAATAATTTTTATCAAACAATTATAAAAAAATAAACCATTAAATGTTAAAAAACAAAGGGTAATTTTAACTTTATTTAATCACATTATATAACCAAAAAAAAAAAAAAGACGATTTTTTTTAAGTGGAATTTCTAAAGAAATAACAAAAAGTAAGAATAAAAATTAATTTTAGATGATTTAATAGATTATTTCAAAAATTTTTCAGAAGTTTTATCTTGTGAAATAACATTTGACCAAAATAATAGTAAAAAAAAAAAATATATAATAAAATATAGAAAATTTATTTGGTTCTGGTTTTATGATAATTTCAGACTCTTCAAAAATTCCAAATATAATATTAACTCAACCTCATATAATTAAAGGCCATGAAATTTATTGTCAAGAATATTTTCCTAAAAATTTTCCTTTTTATTTTAAAAATTTCCATAATGGAAATTTTCATAATTTAAATAAAAAAAATGATTATCATAGTAGAAAAATTTTCATAGGAGGTTTACCACCAGAAACAACAAAAGAAGATTTAATTAATTTCTTTCAAAAATATGGTGAAATAGATTATTGTATTATAAATACAGATATGATAACTGATAAACCAAGAGGTATATAATAAAATTAAATTTTCTTTTTTTTTTAGGTTTTGGTTTTATTAATTTTAAATCTCCTTTTTCATTTAATTATTTTTTAAATT
>JAEEGK010008275.1_pt1 | contig 24587 bp, 6 predicted proteins | sample 8958771 | NCBI WGS metagenome assembly JAEEGK01 (sample SAMN16246547, study PRJNA631951) | gut metagenome | biome: gut microbiome; feature: rumen; material: SC-attached | host: Bos | place: Iran: Karaj | collected 2018-10
TTAATAAAGACCCGTCTAAGGAACAGACAATTGCTGTTTATGACCTTGGTGGTGGTACCTTCGATATTTCTATTCTCCAGCTTGCTGACGGTGTATTTGAAGTTCTTTCTACAAATGGTGATACACATCTTGGTGGCGATGACTGGGACCGTGTAATTTCTAACTGGCTTATTGATGAGTTCAAACGCGATACAGGAATTGATCTTTCTAAAGATTCAATGGCTATGCAGCGTCTCCGTGAAGCAGCAGAAAACGCAAAAATCAGTCTTTCTAACCAGACTACAACAGATATTAATCTTCCATTTATTACAGCAGATGCAACAGGTCCAAAACATTTGCAGAAGTCTTTGACTCGTGCTCAGTTTGAACAGATGACAGAAAATCTCTTTGAACGCACAAAGGAACCTTGCCGCAAAGCATTGTCAGATGCAGGTCTTACATCAGATAAGATTGATGAAGTTCTTTTGGTTGGTGGTTCATCTCGTATGCCAAAAGTTCAGGAAGTTGTAAAAGCAATCTTCGGTAAGGAAGGAAGCCGTTCTGTAAACCCAGATGAAGCTGTAGCAGTTGGTGCTGCAATTCAGGGTGGTATTTTGAATAAGGATGTAAAACAGGATATCCTTCTTCTTGATGTAACTCCACTTTCTCTTGGAATTGAAACAATGGGTGGTGTATTTACAAAACTTATTCCACGAAATACAACAATTCCTTCAAAGAAGAGCCAGATTTTCTCTACAGCAGCAGACGGACAGACAGCAGTTTCTATTCACGTACTTCAGGGTGAACGCGAAATGGCAGACCAGAACAGAACTCTTGGTCGTTTTGACTTGGTTGGTATTCCAGCCGCTCCTCGTGGAGTTCCTCAGATTGAAGTTACATTCGATATCGATGCTAACGGTATTGTTCACGTATCTGCAAAGGATCTTGGAACTGGAAAAGAGCAGCACATTCAGATTACTTCTTCTTCTGGATTGAGCGATGCAGAAATCGACAAGATGGTAAAAGATGCAGAAGCAAATGCTGCAGCTGATAAAGCAAAACGTGAAAGTGTAGATGCACGCAACGAAGCTGATTCAATGATTTATGCAACAGAAAAATCAATCAAGGAACTTGGTGACAAGATTGATGCTGCAGAAAAACAGAAGGTTGAAGATGCAATTGCAGCCCTTAAACAGGCAATGCAGGGTGATAATACAGAAGATATCAAGGCAAAGACAGAAGCTTTGAAGACTGCTTCTTACAAGATTGCAGAAGAACTTTATAAACAGCAGGGTGCCGCTGGTGCAGCAGGTGCTGGTGCTCAGCCAGGTCCAGATGCAGCAAACAATGCAGGTGCTGATGCTGGTGCAGATAATTCTTCAGCAGGCTCATCAAGTGGATTCAACAAAGGTTCTGCTGATGATGTAGATTACGAAGTAAAAGATGAGTAACAGAAAATAAATAAGAATATTGGGTAACTAGAATGGCAAAGCGTGATTATTATGAAGTTTTAGGTGTCGATAAGTCAGCCTCTCAGGAAGATATTAAAAAGGCCTATAGAAAATTGGCTGTAAAATATCATCCTGATAGAAACCCTGGCGATAAAGAAGCAGAAGAAAAGTTTAAAGAAGCAACAGAAGCTTACGAAGTTCTTTCTGATGATAAAAAACGACCTCTTTATGATCAATACGGTTTTGCCGGTGTTGATGGAATGGATCAGGGCGGTGCCCAATATTCTCACGCATACCAGGACTTCAGCGATTTGTTCGGTGGAGCTGGTGGCGGTTTCAGCGATATTTTTGACAGTATTTTTGGTGGCGGTTTCAGCAGTGGTTCAAGACGTCAGCGGGGTGGTCCATCTACAGGTGCCAGCCTGCGCTATGATTTGTATCTTGGCTTTAAAGAAGCTGTATATGGAACCTCTACCGATATTCATTTTAAACATAACGAAACCTGTGAATCCTGCCATGGAACAGGTGGAGCTGCTGGTTCTGCAAGAAAAACTTGTCCAACCTGTAATGGTGCCGGTCAGATAAGACAGGGAAATGGTTTCTTTACAATTCAGCAGACTTGTCCAAAGTGCGGTGGAAGAGGAACTGTTATCGATAAGCCTTGTCCAGACTGTCACGGTACAGGACGTCAACAGAAAAACAAAAAAATGTCTTTAAAAATACCGGCCGGAACAGATAATGGAAAGAAAATTGTAATTCCTGGACAGGGAGATGCAGGTGAAAACGGTGGACAGCCGGGTGATTTGGTTGTTGTAATCCATGTTGAATCACATCCATTATTTGAGAGAGGCGGTCAGGACTTGTATTGTGCAGTTCCTATTTCAATGTCTCAGGCTGCTTTAGGTTGTGATATTACAATCAATTCTCTTGATGATAAAAAAGTTCTTATAAAAGTTCCTTCTGGTACTTCAAATGGTAAGCTTCTTAGAATAAAAGGCGAGGGTGTACCTTATCCTAATAGTACACGAAAGGGTGACTTGTATATTAAGATTATGGTTCAGATTCCGCAGCATCTTTCTTCAAAGCAGAAGGATTTGTTAAAAGCCTATATGGATCTGGAAAATCCTACAGAAAATCCAAATCTTATTCCTCTTTCAGAATTGGAACGATAAATTCTAGAGAATAATTTACACTTTTTTCCCATTTTTGCCGATAATATGGTACAATAGTAGTACTGTATTTTTGAGGTGAATATGTACAAAACAAGAGAAAAGTTTATTTCAATTGGTATTTACGTTCTAGCCGTAATATTATTTATTGGTTTTTCTTTATTTTTAATTCCGGCAAAAGTTGATGAAGAGTATTCAATTTATTCTTTTCTGATTATTGCTGCGATATTTTTTGCTATCATTTTATTGTCTACAAGAGTCCGTTCAGTTTTATTTAAGCTTGCAAAACGCGATACAATAGATTCTGGTGAGACTTTAATAATCAGGGATTTTATTGAACGTCTTAAGTTCTGTTACACTCTTGATGATTTTTATGGGGCAATTGGTGATTATCTCGAAAAACGCGGTGACTGTTCTGTTTTATTGATTGACCGTACTCGAAATTACGTTTTGTATAACAGTCCAGACCGTCTCACCACCTCCGAGCGAACACGAAAAAAGATAGACCAGTATTTTGATGAACAGTGGCAGGATGGCATATTCTTCTTTGATAAAGACTTTGGTATTACCTCAAAATTCAAAAAAGCACGTGGATTCTTCCTTTGTTCTGAAAAACAGCACATGTTCGTATTCTGTAATTACACACGTCTTTTTGACAGTACAATCTATTCACAGCTATTTGAAGAATACAAACGTTTTATTACCCGTACAAGAACAATTTCAACCTTGTCAGAAATTGCTGCCACAACAACCGAATGGCAGCAGCTTGCAGAAACTCAGCAATCCTTCTTACCTCAAAAAATCCCAAATATTCCAAAATTGAAGATTGCTACCTACTTCCGCCCTCTCGTAAACGTATCGGGCGACTATTTCTCAATTTTGCCTATTGATTCCTCAAAAACCCTTCTCATGCTTGGTGACGTATCCGGTAAAGGTCTTCCAGCCGCTCTTATCATGGGTTTGGTAATGAATACAGTAAAAATTATTGAAGATAAAGAAGATTTGGTTGGTGTAATTCACGCTATAGATAAAGCTATCAAAGGAATGCACCTCCAGGATAAATATACAGTATTGTTCCTTGGAATTGTTGATACAGACAAAATGAAAATCCGTTATATCAATGCTTCCATGTCTGACCCTCTTATTCTTTCACCATCTCCAGACGGATACCGAATTAAGCCATTGACCTCAAATGCTTCCCTTATCGGTATTCTTGATGTTGGCGATATTACAGTTGCCGAAAAACGTCTTTTCCGTGGTGATACCATTCTTATGGCAACTGACGGTGTGTCTGAAGTTATGGATGACAGTGGTGTTGAATTAGGTGATACAGATTTGTATAAGAAAACACTTATTGCAGGTGCCGCAAAGAGTCCTCAGGAATTTGTTGACGATATAGTAAATCTTATCTGGAGATATAATGGCGATAAAAAACTCCATGATGACGTTACAATGATGATTGCAAAGGTAGGTTACTAATATGATTTTTGTTATCTTGAATGCGGCTGTACTCGCTGCTTTTGTTACACTTACTTTCTATGTAGATAAAAAAGTAAAACTTGAAACCCAGAGCGGTAATGCAATGGTTGTTCCACTGTTAATTGCAAGTGTTGAAGCTGCCTTGTTTTTCTTTGTAATGTTATTCAAGCATGTTTGGCTGGATGGTTTTACCGGACAGTTAATGAGAGTTGTTTTTTTATTGGATGTAATATTTTTTGTTATGTTCAGTTTTGGTCTTATTGGAATAGTTGCAAATGTTAGAAAGACTTCAATTCAACTGTTAAAAATTGCCTTTATTGTTTTAGGTGTTTTTATAGTTTATCGCCGCTTTGATACAGTAGATATTTCTCAGAATAACAGTTTATACATTGGTTCAGAATATCTTTTTTCAGAAGAATCTGGTGCACGGGAGTTTTTTCCTTGGACTTGGGTAACTTTATACAATGCTATTTATAAAGTTTTCCTGCCGACAATCTGCTTTTTATTCCTTACTCTTTTACAGGAAAAGAAAGGTGTTTCTATTCAGCGCTACCAGGGACTTGTAATTGGTGAAAGTATTATTTCTTTGTGGATTTTCCAGCTTTTCTTCCAGTTTATGTCGGAACGTGAACCTGGCTTTACTTCTATGTTCCTGTATTCTTACCTGCTGATGTTTATAATTGTAATTACCGGCCTTACCCAAAAGACAATTCCATCTGGAAGAGTTTTCTTTGCTTCTCTCTTTAAGTTCTTCCTTTCTTATCTGGTTCCAGGTTGTGCATTAGGTTTAGGAGTTATGTTCCTTCAGCCTGCAGATACAGTTTTCCATACAGGCTTTATCATCAACTTTTCTTTGATGACTATTATTGCAATTGTATTCTCTCTTAAAATATCACAGATTCTTTCATCTTCTACAAAAATCTATACAGCTGATTACGCCGCTTCTCTTGAACGTGATCTTGCTTCTATTGACTACAGTGGTGAAATGGATCAGATTACAAACCGAATGTATGAGATTTTCAGAAAGAACATTCAGGCTTCTTCTGTAAACGTTTATATCACTAACAATAAAGGTATGCTTGATACTGCCTATTCTTCTAATGGAATGCAGTTGTCACTTCCAGTTAATACAACAATGTTTGAAACCCTTTTGAATGAAAACAAATCTGTAGTTTGCTACTCAGAAGTCGGAAATAAACATATTCTTTCTTCAATTGAAAAAGATTTATTTGACTTCTTTGATAAAACAAAATCAGATGCTCTCTTCGTTTTGAATGAAGGTCATAGTATTCATGGTTTAATTACTTTAGGAAAACGTGTAAATGGCGACCACTATAAGGAATATGATTATACAACCTTCTTAAAATTGTATTCATACTTTTTTGTATTTGGTTATTACATGCGTAATATTTCCAACAAAGATATTATTTCAATCGTTAATCGAGAAATCCGCATGTCTTCTCAGATTATTACTTCTATCCAGGAAGACATTGACCATATTAAAAATGAAAAAATTGACAGCGGTTATCTGATGGTTCCTGCCCACAACATTGGTGGTGAGTTCATTGATTTTATCCGTCTTACAGATACACGCCATCTTTTTGTAGTAGGTGACTTGAGTGGTAAAGGTATTGCGGCTTCTATGAACATGGTTATCTTAAAATCCATCATCAGAACTTATCTTGCAGAAACTCATGATTTTAAGGAACTGGTAATTAAAATCAACAGCTTTATCCGTGATTCTTTGCAGAAGGGTACGATTTTTGCTGGTCTTTTTGCTTTAATAGATTTCCAGACAGATACAATGTATTACATAAACTGCGGTATTCCTGTATTGATGCTTTATACTCAGGTTTATAATAATGTTATCGAAATCCAGGGTTCAGGGCATATTCTTGGTTTCGTAAAAGATATTTCACCTTATATTTCTGTAAAAACAACAAAATTAAGCCGTGGTGATATTATCCTTGCCTGTACAGACGGTCTTGTTCAGTCACATTCTCTTCGTGGTGAACAGTTTGGTAAAGAGCGAATCCAGCAGTGCGTTCTTGATAATTCTACTTATCCAGCCCAGCGTATGGCCCAGTTTACTTTTGACAGCTTGACTAAGTTTATGTCAAAGGAAATGGAAGATGACGTTTCTATCCTTGTTCTTAAATATGAAACTGCGGCAAGTTTTGCTGATAAGGCAGCCGAAGAAGCAAGAAAAGAAGAAGAAAAGAGACTGGAAGAAGTTCAGAGAGAGGCAGAAAAACCACAGGTAGAAGAGGCTGCAGTTGAAGCTGAAGTTACGCCTGCAGAATCACCAGATGAAAGTCCTGCCGTTGAACCTGTTTCAGCTCCAGACGCTTCTGCTTCATCAGATATTTCTGCAGAAAAAAGCGATAATCCTTTTGACGACCCTGATATTCCAGATTTGAGTAATCTTGATGAAATGCTTAAAATGGCAGGCCTCTAATAAATTGATTAAAGAGAATTGACTAAGGAGATTTTATGGATCAGTTAAGTATAGTAGAAAAAGACGGTGCAAACTATCATTTATATGAACTTGAAGGCGCTTTGAATGCCTATACCTTGGGCGAGTTTCAGAACACCCTTTATTCAGCAGTTTTAAAAAATAATATTGTTCTTGATATGTCAAAATTGATAGAACTGGATGCTTCTGGAATTGGCCTTTTGATGGCAGCCTTTAATGACAGTGAGGAAGCAAATCATAAGTTGTATTTTATGTCTATGTCCAACGAGTCAGAAAAGGCGATTGCTTCCACAGGCTTTAAGTCGCTCTTTAATATAGTAAACTCTGTCACGGAAGTCCATTAACAATTAAGAATTGACAATGGATAATTGACAATTAGTTAGATAAAAAAAGGCGGTGATTGAGCAAAAGTTTTAGGTCAATCACCGCTTTTTCTTTATAAAACAATGTACAAGTTTTGCGTAGGCAAAACTTGTAACGGAGACCGTAGAAATATACGGTATAATTACAACAGAAGTCTCCGTTATTTGACTACAATATTTACCAGTTTATCTGGAACAATAATGCATTTTACAATTTCGTGGCCGTCTGTAAACTTCTTAACACCTTCATGTGCAAGTGCTGTTGCCTTCAATTCATCCTGACTTGTTCCAGGTGCTGCTTCAAAGGTATCACGTTTTTTTCCGTTTACCATTACAACAATTGTTTTAGCATCATCTTTTGCAAAATCAGCATTGATTGTTGGCCAGCTTTCGTAAGCAACAGATTTTGTATTTCCCAGCTTATTCCAGAGTTCTTCACCAAGGTGAGGTGCATAAGGAGAAAGAAGCTTAACAAAATCACTCCACAAAGCCTTTGGAACAGATTCAAGCTTAGACAAATCATTAATCAAAATCATCATCTGGCTTATTGCAGTGTTAAAGTTCAATGTGTCTGTATCATCAGTAACTTTTTTAACAGTCTGTGCAAAAAGCTTGCGGGTTTCAATAAGTTTTTTATCTTCAAGATGGCCGGTAATATCGATATCAGCCATTGGTTTTTCAGAAACAGCCCAAACTTTTTCAAGGAAGCGGTGAATACCTACAATTCCCTGAGTAGACCAAGGTTTTGACATTGTAAGTGGTCCCATGAACATTTCGTACATTCTTACAGAGTCTGCACCGTACTGCTTAATCTGGTCATCAGGATTTACTACGTTTTTGAGCGATTTACTCATTTTTGCAACAACCTGTTCGAGTTCTTCACCTGTTGCTTTTTCGTAGTATTTTCCATCATCACGCTGCTCAACTTCATCAACTGGTACAAGAGTTTTGTTATGGCGCTGATAAGCAAAAGAGGTAATCATACCCTGGTTGATAAGGCGTTGGAATGGTTCTTTTGTAGAAACAACTCCCAAATCATAAAGTACCTTGTGCCAGAATCTTGCATAAAGCAGATGGAGAACTGCATGTTCAGCACCACCAACATATAAATCAACTGGCATCCAATATTGTTCTGCTTCTTTTGAACAGAATTCCTTATTGTTGTTTGGATCAAGATATCGCAGATAATACCAGCAGCTTCCGCCCCACTGAGGCATTGTATTTGTTTCTCGTTTTGCAGGCTTTCCGCATTTAGGACATTTGCAGTTTACCCAAGATTCGATTCCTGCAAGAGGACTTTCACCAGTTCCTGTTGGCTGATAAGATTTTACATCAGGCAATTCAAGTGGAAGCTGGTCTTCTGGAACAGGCACAGTACCGCAGTCTGGACAATGAATCAGAGGAATTGGTTCACCCCAGTAACGCTGTCTACTGAAAATCCAGTCACGGAGTTTATAATTTACAGCTTTTTTACCGCAGCCTTTTTCTGCAAGCCAGGCAAGCATTTTTTCGATAGCATCTTTTTTGTTGAGACCATCGAGGAAGTCGGAATTAACGTGGATACCGTCTTCTGTCCAGGCTTGTGTCTGAACATCAACTTGAGACTTTAAAACCTCAATAATAGGAAGATTGAACTTTTTAGCAAACTCCCAGTCGCGGGTATCGTGGGCTGGAACGGCCATAATAGCACCAGTTCCATAAGAAATCAGAACGTAATCAGCAACCCAGATAGGAATCTTTTTTCCGTTTACAGGATTAATTGCATAACTTCCGCTGAAGACACCAGTTTTATCTTTTGCTAAATCTGTTCTTTCCAAATCAGATTTTTTAGCAGCATCGTCTCGGTATTTTTCAACAGCAACTTTTTGTTCAGCAGTTGTAAGTCGTTCAATAAGAGGATGTTCAGGAGAAACTACCATATAAGTTGCACCAAACAAAGTATCACAGCGGGTAGTGTAAACAGTGAGCTTATCGGAAGTAGGATTTCCAGCCTTATCAGCTATAACAAAATCAACTTCTGCACCAATGGATTTTCCAATCCAGTTTTTCTGCATTATCTTAACGCTTTCCGGCCAGTCAAGAGAATCCAAATCTTCAAGCAGGCGGTCTGCGTAATCAGTAATTTTTAAAACCCACTGACGGATTGTTTTGTGAGTAACAATGTTTCCACAGCGTTCACAGCGACCTTCCTTTACCTCTTCGTTTGCAAGACCAGTTTTGCAGGATGGACACCAGTTAATCGGTGTATTGCTTTCGTATGCAAGACCTTTTTTGTAGAGCTGAAGGAAAATCCATTGGGTCCATTTGTAATACTCAGGCTCACAGGTCGAAACACAGCGATCCCAGTCGTAACTAAATCCCAGAGATTTTATCTGCTGTGTAAACTTGTCAATATTTGCATGAGTAGTTGTTTTTGGGTGAGTTCCGGTTTTAATAGCATAATTTTCTGCCGGTAGACCAAAAGAGTCAAATCCCATTGGATGAAGTACGTTGTAACCTTTCATTCTTAGGTAGCGGCAGTAAATATCAGTTGCTGTGTAACCTTCAGGGTGACCTACATGAAGTCCTGCTGCCGATGGATACGGAAACATATCCAAAACATACATTCTTTTTTCTTTTGGGACAGACTGATCTTCTCTAACTTTAAAAATTTTGTTGTCTTCCCAATACTTCTGCCATTTAGGCTCAATGTTTTCAAAAGGGTATTTGCTCATTCTAACGCCTCTAGTGATATTTTTATAGGAAACAATTATATCAAAATGAGGGGTGTGTTTAAAGTAGAAAAATGCGACTTGAAAAAGCGAATAATTACAAATATTTATTTGATAAATGAAAATTTGTGTATTAGAATATATTTAAACATTTAACATAATTATAAATGGAGAAATTATGAAAAAAGGTCTTTTTAAATGTTTTTCAATTATTTGTGCTTTCAGTATTTTTTCTATGATAGGATGTGACACCGGTGCAACTCCTGAAAATCCCGACACGATGTACACTGTAACTTACAAAAGTCAATATGGAACTCCACCTTCTGCAATAAAGGTTAAAAAAGATACAATTCTTACTGCTGAACAACTTCCTGTTGTTTCTTATACTGGAGATTACGAATTTACCGGCTGGTACGATGGTGATGTACTTGCTGTTGCTGGTGTTTATAAGGTTGTAAAAGATGTTACTCTGAATGCCAAATGGGAAAAAGCAAGTGCACAGGAATGTACTGTATCCTATGTAACTGATTATGGAACAGCTCCTGTAGCAATAAAGGTTGCAAAAGATACGATTCTTACTGCAGGTCAACTTCCTAAAATAGAAGCAGCTGGTTACGATTTTATTGGTTGGAAAGATGGAGATTCGTATGCCCTTTACAATTCATATAAAGTAACGAAAAATGTAACACTCAAAGCAGAATTCGGAAAACAGCTTGTAATAAATGGTGTTTCATACGCAAATACATCTGAAGTTTTTGTAGAAGGGAAAACATTTACGGGTACATCAAATAAGGATTCAGATGGAAATGAAATCAATTATGCAGGTTCTTTCCCGGAAGGTGAAGCTGTTACAATTAATTCCTATAGAATCGGACGTTTTGAAGTTACTCAGGAATTGTATGCAGCTGTAATGGAAGGTTGTGTAATTTATAATGACGGCGATGAACCAGAGGATGGTCAGCCTGTAGTTACAAATCCAAGTTGGTGTGTAGAACAATATAAAGAAAAATTCGGTTTGGAAAACTATGGAATCCAGAAATATAGACCTGTTGATGAAGTTACATGGTATGATGCAATTTTATTCTGTAATAAACTCAGCGAAAAACTTGGTCTTACTCCTGCATACGATATCAAAATCCGAAGTGTTGTTACATGGTATTTAGAAGACTTATCGGAAGGTACTGATGGATATCATATAGAAAAAGCTGATGTAACTCCGATTGATGGCGCAAATGGTTACAGACTTCCTTATGAAACAGAATGGGAATTTGCTGCACGAGGTGGTAATCCAGATAGTGTAGAATGGAATTATCTTTTTGCTGGTTCTCCATGTGAAGAAGGTATTTTTTATTATGATGAAGTCAATTTTGGTATGGATGGGTATGGTTGGTATGCTTACAATAACATTACAGGAATTTCTAGCGAAGAAAATGTGACCTGGGATCCAGTTACAAAAGCAAATAAACCTGAAGGTTGGGGGTCTCATCAGGTTGGTCTTTTAAAACCTAATTCTCTTGGTATTTTTGACATGAGTGGAAATGTAATGGAATGGTGTTATGATGAAGTCGAAAAAACTGAGAAAGATCCTAATGATGAAACAAGAACAATTACAACAAAGAAACGAGTAGAACGTGGTGGAGCCTGGTATTTTGGTGCAAAAGAAGCTTCTGTTTCCAATACAGATATGGCAGGACCGGCAGGCTACCGCTATAATGATTTAGGAATTCGTCTGGTAAGAACTTGTTCTGAATGATTAAAAAAAGTTATAATAATTTATTTTTCTTCGATATATAAATATATAAGGAACAATCTTTAAGTGTTTTTTTTCTTGACATTTGGTGATTGTTCTTTATACTATTTATAGTTAAAAATAGTTATAACAAAACATTATTTAAATATGAATTCTCGAAAAAAACGTGTGGGAGGCATGGGGCTTTGATATACGTTTTTTTATTTTTTTATATCATTCTAAACAAAAAGTGATTCTTTTTTGAAAAAGTTATTTAAAAATCTCGAAAATAGACACCGGAGAGGTGAATTATTTAGTTTTAAAATGTGTTTTTTTCGATATTTATGACACTTTATTCTAGTTTGAAGGGGTAAAAGACTATGAAGAAGGAATCAAAAATAAAGGGTTTTGCTGCTGCTTTGGTTTTAACGTTGGCGGCAGCTGGTGGCTGTAATGTAGAAATAGGTCTTGGTCCATCTGTAGATGCATCAGCACCTGAGCTTGTTATAAACGAAACGCCTAGAGCAGGAGATGTAGTACGCGGTAAATTCCTGCTGTCAGGAACGTGTACGGACGATACGAAACCGCTTGATTTTACAATCACGTTCAAAAGTACAAAAAGCGGTTCTTCAATAAAGTATACTTTTGCCGGTGAAAATGACGAAGGACTTACTGTAAATAAAGATGGCACTTGGTCTCTTTTAGTAGATCCTACAAATCCGGAAAGTCCTATGCTTGACGGAGAATACGAGGTTGAGTTCTATGTAACTGATGAAGGTAAGCATGAAATCAATCAGAAACGCTTATTCAGAATTGATAATACTCCTCCAGTAATCGTTTTGGACAGACCATCTTCAAAAGCAGATGTATCAGAAAAAGCATTTGACTCTTATGGACAGTCATTTACCCTCGAAGGACAGTCCGCAGATGATAATGATGTAACCAGAATAGAAATTAATGTTTACGACAACAAGGAACTGAACGGAACCCCACACACAGTAATCCTTGAAGATGTACCTGCAAGAATTAATATGGACGTAGCTAAATGGACAGGTGAAGTAGACGGAAAATACGAAGAAATCTATGGCAGCAATGATAGAAAAGCTGGTACAAAAAACTTTTACTTTACGATGAAAGCGTATGACTCTGCTGTATTCTATCCTATAAATGCAGATGGAACCCCAGGCGAGCAGAGTGAAGAAGATAAGAAAGGAAACTGTACAGAAACTTATTATCTTTATGAAGACATTGCAACAGACATATTAAGCGAATATAAAATAACTGAAATCTATAACATCTTCAGTAATGTATATGCCGGACCAAACAGAAGTGCTTCAACAATAGATGGCATGGATAAAGAAGTAATTAAAGATGTTAAAGAGAAACTCGAAGGCTGGGAAACTGGAAAAGGAGGTTTCTCTCTTAATCCGGAAAACAGTCCTACTTTCTCTGTAACAGGCAGGGAGACACTGGTTAGAAATAACGGTGCAGAAGATTTTGATTTTGAAGAAGCTAACAGTGATCAGGAACTTTCAAATGGAACATCGGTCACAATAGAAGTTTCTCCTGGACTTGATGCCATACCTCTTAGTGCAGGTGATGTGGCAGAAGATTATACACCTGAAAATGACTTGATAAAGGTGTATGTACAGGAACTTGATAAGGAAGGTAATCCAGTTGGTGACAAACTCTATCCAACAGCCGTAGTAAAGAAAAAGGTAGGCTCAACCTACCGTTTCTTCGTTACCATGAAAAAAGATTTTGCTAAGGAACGCAAGGTAACTTATTCTGAAACAGAAGAAGGATTAGAAGAAAATGTTGAATGGATTCCTGCAAAACTTAAGTTCCGCTCATTCTACAAGTTCGGTATAGAAGGTGAAGATAGAAAAGGCAATGATGTAGTAGACAGTTTTGATGATTTTGGAAAACAGCCTGGATACGGATTTAAGTTTATCTCAAACGGAGATGCCCCGACTATCGAAATAACTGAACCTGAATCGAACATAATATATTTACCAAAAGGCAGTGGCTTTACTGTTAGTGGAAGTATAACGACCGAAGATGGCGGTTCAAGTCTTGAAATCTATAATAAAGATAAAAAAGTCTTTGAGCAGGATATTACTGAAGAAAAATGCACTATTGTACAAGTTCAGGGCAGTGATTTTAATAAATATGAGTTTAATATAACTGTACCGGAAGATTCTTTTGATCAGGAAAATAGTGCACAGTATGCAATTAAAATTGTTGCTGACAACGGAAAACACAGTGAAGTTACCAAGACTGTTATGTATGACGTTCATGCTCCTGAAATAGGTATAACTGATGAAAAGCCAAAAGCAAGCGGTTCATACAGGCTTGCTGATGGTGAAGATGATGAAGGAGAAACAATATATAAGAATCTTGAAAGAACAGATTTCATTAATAAGGTATTCACTGTACGCGGAACAATCATTGACCAATATGATCGCGTTGAAAGTACAAAATGGGAGTTCTTCCAGAACGATAAAGTTGTAGACAGTGGAAGTATAGATGGCAACAACTTTAAACTGGAAATAGATACAGAAAAGAAACTTAACGGAAGATCTGTTTATAAGGATAATGCTGAAGGAAAACTCGTAATAACTTCAACTGACCGCGCTGGAAACGAAAGCAGCGAAGAACGTACATATTACATTTATCAGGAAACAGACTATCCTGTTATTGAATCAAGCGATCCAAATACTCTTTCTCTTAATATAAATACAATAAATGACCTTAAAAATGAACTTGCAAACGGCGGAAGCATGAATACAAGGACGGTAGGCCAGCAGCTTCAGCTTATGTTCACTGATGATGATGGAATAGACCGTATAATAATTAATACAAAATCAGCCACATCAAATACGACTGTAGATTATGTAGAATTAAATGGAAATGGTTCAACTGAATATCCTTACATTTATACCGTACCAAAATCAGCCGGCTATTTTAATGTAACAATTACGCTGACAGATATTAATGGTGTAAATAACAAGGCTGGACGCAATGACAATTTCTGTATTCTTGTAACAGGACAAGATTATGTAATCAATATAAGTGCAAGTCCAGACTGGATAACCACTCTTGAAGATGAAAACAGACGTGGAGATGCAAAAACCCGCTTTACCGTACTCGGTGAAAATATAGGTGATTCTGGATTTGAATCTGTTGATGTAGAAGACAAAACTAATGGAATAGAAGCTCACACAATAACAAATCCTAATAAAGACGGATATATTACCTGGAGAGATTTCTTTGAACCAGATCCTTATGTTTTTGATAATGAAGAGATTTATCAGGATGAAGTTGTCTATCGTGCTACAGGAAAAACTACTTCACAGGTTACACAGCCAACAACATTCAAATACAAGATTGATAATGTAAGACCTGTAATTGCTGACGGAATTAAATTACCTAGTGTTCAAGAAACAACCCTTTCTTCATATAAGGTTACTGGAAATGCAAGCGACGAAGGCTCAGGACTTTCTACAGTAGAAGTAATGGTAATTGACAGCAGTAATAATGGAACCGGCTGGCAGCAGGCCGCTGTAGGTGGAGACGGTTCATGGTTCTATACTCTGGTATACGGAGACTTCCCTAAGGTATTCGGACAAAACGGAACAAAGACAATCAAAGTAAGAGCTTATGATGTAGTTGGAAACTGCAGCCATATTTATTCAAATGAGTTTGTATACGATACTGCTGATCCAGAAATTAAAGTTGAAAACTATGTAGAAAAAGCTACAGGCAAAACAAATGCAATGCCTTCAAACGGAAGCTTTGATATACAGCAGCTGTTCTCTCTTAAAGGCAGCGCATCCGATTTGTACGGCGTAAAGGAAATAAAAGTTGAACAGTCTGTAGATGGTGGTGAAAAACAACTTATAAAGACATTTGCTGCAACAGAACTCACAGGTGGAAAATGGACATTAGAAAATCTTCCTAGAGATGAAAATAATAATGCTCAGACTTCTGTCGAATCAGGTAAATATATTTTTGATTTCACAGTAACTGACCTTGCAAATAAGACAACTTCTACAAGCGTAACCGTAACAATTGATACAACTGCTCCTACAGTTAAGATAAACCGTCCTGGTGCAGACGTTGGTGGAACAGAAGCGCTCTTTGGAAGTTCTTATGTGTTCAGCGGAACAGCAGACGACAATGAAGGCGGAGTAGGAGCAGCAACCTATAGCTACATATTTACTCAGAGCGAAACTGCACCAGAAACAGGCTGGACAGAAGAAAATACAAGCGGAAACTGGTCTATTACAAAAGAACTCATAGAAGGAACTACACCAAGTACTGGAAAACTTCATGAAGGTAAATGGAACCTCTTTGTAAAGGCAAAGGATAGTGCCGGAAACGAATCAGCAACAGTTAAGAGAAGCTTCTGGATTGATATGAACGACCCTGTAGTTAATGCAGACATACCTTCCGACAAAACTACTTTCTTTAAGACTGAAACTTACACTCTTACCGGAACTGCGGAGGATTCTTTCGGTATTGATGAAATCAGAGTAACTAATGCAGACAGGGAGTTAGGTATAACTAACGAGATAGATGAAAACGGAAAATGGAAAGTAGAAGGAATTAGTATAACACCGAATACTCTCTATAACATCACAATCACTGCAAAAGATAAGGCTGGAAAAACTTCTACAACTTCAAGAAAAATCTACTATGATAACACAGCACCTGCATTGAAGATTACTTCTCCTTCCGAAAGAAATCAGCCTGTAAAATCAACTCCTTTTACTGTAACAGGTTCAGTCAATGATGGAAGTGGAAGCGGTGTAAAGGCTGTATATTATACACTTGACGGAAGTGAACCAAATGAAAACTCTGCAAAAGCAAGTGTATCTTCTGTTGCCGGTACCTGGTCCTTTGTTTTGTCTGCTGAAAATCAGGGATTGGTAACTATAAAAGTAAAAGCAGAAGATGAACTTGGTAATATGACTGCCATGACGGATGATACTGTAGGCAGCATTGTATATGATAAGGATAATCCTGTTCTCAGTGCAACTTATTTTAAAAATGATGAAAAACCATCTGTTCAAACTGATAATGGAAAGACTCATTTTGTAAATTATAACCGCTTTAAACTTGGTGGTGATTTCTACGATAGTGGTACAGCAGTTGCAATAACTGTAATCCGTGATGGTGATGGAGAACATCCTCTTACTGTAACTCAGGATACTGGAAAGAGTGGAAAATGGAGTGTAACAGAAAGTAATCTTGATGATAAAGAACATATATATGTCGTAACCGCAGAAGATGAAGCCCAGAGAAAATATGCAATTAGCTTCTCGATTGTAACGGATATAACTCATCCTCAAGTTTCTATTAATGAAATGCCTAACAAGGATGATACAAAAGGAACTTCCTTTACATTCAGAGGAACTGCAGGCGATGCAACTTCCGGAATTGATAAAATAGAAATTACTATAAAAGATGATAAGAGTGGTGAAACTCATACAGAAAATGTGAACGGAACTGCAAGCTGGAACTCTACTGTAAACTTTGCAAAGTTTAATGATGTATTTAAAACAGAAGGAAATAAATCTGTAACTGTAACTGCATACGATGTTGCCGGAAATTATGCAGAAGCTAAAGGCTCATTCAACTATGATAAGGCTAATCCAATATTAACTGTAGACACAAGTTCAATCAATGAATACATGTCATCAAATGGTCTTGAAATAAAAGGAATTGCAACCGATTCAAATGCAATTAGTGAACTTAAAGTAATACAGACTAATAATAATGAGATTTTCGAGAAAGCTATTGCTTTGAATAACGTAAATGGTGGCGAATGGAAAGTTGAAGTTCCTTTTGATGAAGATGGTAATTCTGTTTCTCCAACAGAAGGCAATTATTATTATGAAATTGAAGTAACTGATATTGCTGGAAACAGCGTATTGTCACAAAAATATTCAACTCTTGTTGATCTTACACAACCTGAACTCACAATAATCAGACCTAGTGCAGCAGAAACTGGAACTAGTGCAATAAGCGAAAGCAATTACAGATTAAGCGGAACTTCTTCTGATGAAAACGGAATCAAAGCTGTATGGTATAAGATTCTTCCGTTTGCTTCAGCTCTTCCAACCGTACCTTCAGACAAATTGCTTGAAAAATCTTCATGGACAGAAAAAGGATGGAGCGAACCTACAGGAACAACTTCTTGGAGTGGTTATCAGACTTTCAAAGAGAAAAATGCAACGGGAGAAGGTTTTGAAGAAGGTAGTTATAAGATTTATGCATACACAGTAGACAACGCCGGAAACTTATCAGACCAGGCTGTAACTGCATTTGAAGTTGATATGTACAATCCGATAATAACTAATACAACTTTATCAACTCTTTCTGTTACCAATAAGGACTTTACAATAAGTGGAACCGCTTCGGATACACGCGGAATCTCTACTGTTAAAGTAAAAGATTCATTAGATGAAACAGAATATACTGTAACTCCTGCTGCTGACGGAAGCTGGTCAATAACTTTTGGAAAAGCAGCAAATGCAACCGCAATCGAAGACGGAAGTCGTACTTTTACGGCAAGAGTAACAGACCTTGTTGGAAAAATTGCTGAATTTACCAAGAACGTGACTTACGATACACATGCTCCAAGCATAATTCCAGATGCAATTGCAGAAGAAAACTCATTCAGAAGTGAAACTTCATACACTTTCTCTGGAACAGCTGTAGATAACGAGCCAAGTTCAGGCATTAAAACAGTAGGTTACAAGCTTTATGAAAAAAATAATTCTGTCACAAATCCAGAGTGGAAGCTCTCAAGCTCAGATACAGCAGAAGGAGCTATTTCAATTAATAGTGATGACAGATGGTCTCAGAGATTCTACAATTTGCAGGAAGGTTATTCATATAGACTTAAAGTAAGCACAGTTGATGAAGCAGGCAATTCTTCTGCTACAGATTTGTACACAGACGAAATCACAATTGATATGACAGCTCCTGTTTCTACTTTACTTGGACAGAACCTTTACAACGAATCTCTTGTAGCCGTTGGAGCAACTTCACCAGAAGCACTTACACTTGGTTCAACCTACTATGCAAAATCAGCTTACACCTTGAGTGGACAAATAACAGAAACTAATTTTGCATCTGCTTATTATACTGTAAACGGTGAAACAGAAATTGCTCTCCCTGTAGAAAATAATAATTGGTCTTTGCAGGGTAATGCAGACGGAACCTTTGCCTATACCTTCAGATTTGTTGATAAAGCAGGTAATTCTTCACAATATTCTTGCACAGTAATATATGACAAAACTGCACCTGATACACTTGAATATCTGGAACCTTCAGAAAGTCTTACAGGCGGCGAATTATCATTAAGTGGTGCAAATAAAATATTCAAAGTTAACGTAAAAGATAATGAAGGCGGCGTTGGCTTGTCATACTTCTCTTATGCATTTGTAAGAAGTGACAGTGAAACTGCACCGGCTGCTTCTACAATTCCTTATTCTGCATGGACAGATTATTCAGCAGCAGATGGAGAAGCAACAATTACAAGAAACCTTATTTCAGGAACAGCTTCTGCCGCAGGTTCTTTGCAGGAAGGAAAATGGTGGTTCTTCCTCAAAGCAACAGATAAAGCAAACAATTCCTCTGCCGTATCTACACCTGTTTCATTCTGGGTAGATTTGAACAAACCTCTTGTTTCAGATGTTAATCTGAGTTCGGCCCTTACAAATTATTATACTACTTCTAAACTTACTGTAACTGGTAAAGCAGAAGATAGTCATGGATTAAAGAATGTAATAATTAGACATGTAAAACGTGGAACAGAAGAGATTACAACAGACAACATTCTTGCAAGTGTAACAACTTTTGATGCAACAACAGGTAACTGGTCAGCAGAAATCAATCTTGATGCAGATATTGAAAATACAATTTCTGTTCAGGCAACAGATAAGGCTGGTAGAGTTAATACAGCCGCATTATATCGCGTATACCGTGATGAAACAGTGCCTCTTGTAGTAATTACTACCCCGGCAGAAACTTATTACTCAAAATCAACTGCATATCAGTTTGAAGGTACAGCTTCTGACGGACAGTCAGGTCTTGAAGCAGTATCGGGCGTTCTTTTAAAGAAAAAGGCGGATGGTACATTTGAACAGATTGCTTCTTCCTTTATTGCTGTAATGGCAGATGGAAGCTGGAACTGGAAGAATTATGACCTTGATGAAAACGGCGAATATATAATTAAAATCACTGCAAAAGATAAGGCTGGAAAAGAGAAAGAAGAAACAAGCAGTGTAGTAAAGATTGATACAAGAGCACCTTCAGCAACTTTTGGTGTAGAAGGCGAATTGTACAATGCTGACGGAACAATCACAACTTCTGTTCTTAATGGTTCAACCTATTATGCAAAAGCAGCTTATGCTCTTAATGTTCTTGTTACAGAAGTTAATCCTTCTGTAATGACCTTAAAAGTAAACGATGGAAATGCAGAAAATATAAGCGGAAGCTGGAGCAATAATACTCTCTCCTGGACAAAGAACTGTGCTCCAACAGAAGATGGAAAATACAATTATTCAATTTCACTTACTGACCTTGCAGAAAATCAGAATCAGTATATGGTAACTGTAATTTATGATGCGACATCACCAGCAATTACTATTACCACACCAGAAATTGACAATGCCGTAGTATCCCAGAACAAAGTTAATGTGCGCGGTACAATTATAGAAAATGGAATCGGACTTAGTGAGTTCAAGTACAGCTTCAACAATGCAGCAGACAAGAGTACCTGGACAGATGTAGGTGATCTTAATAAGAACTTCAATTTTGATATACCTCTTACAGCTCAGAAGCAGGGATATGTAAATCTTTATCTTTGGGCAAAAGATAAGCTTGGACAGGAAATTTCAAGTCCAGCTAATAAAGCAATCCGCTATGACCTTGCAGATCCTACAGCAGCAATTGCTTCAAGAGTACCTTCATATGTAAAAGCTGGTGAGACATTTGAATTGGAAGGAAGTGCAGCTGATACAAATGAACTTACAGGCCTTACAATCACAGTTGATGGAACTACATCTTATTCTTCAGATATAGAAGCTGATGAAATAACTTATACCCCAGCTAGTGACAAGAAGAGTGCAGCTTGGAGCAAAACATTTAATCTTAATGAAATTAATGATGGAAGCCATACATTCAGCGTACAGTCAAAGGATATGGCTGATAAGACTTCTACAGTAGCAGCAAAGACAGTATTCTTTGATAGAATTGCACCTACAGTAACAATGGATACCATAGCCACAACATCTTCTTTCATAAACAGAACAAATTATACCTTCAGTGGTCATGTAGAAGATACAGGTGCTGCAACAGGTCTAAGCTCTGGTTTACAGAATACAGTAACTGCAAAACTTTACAAGAGAACTTCAACAAGTGGTAGCTGGACAGAAGAAACAAGCCAGCAGTCAACAGTAACTCTCAAAGCTGACAATACTTTTGAAAAGAACTTTACAGGTCTTTCAAATGGAACATATTACAAAGTTGAAGTAACTGCACTTGATAAAGCTGGAAACAGTGGAACTTCAAGCAATTCAAGCAGCATTCTCATAGATACAACAGCACCTGTAATTACAGCAAATGCATCAAGTGGACTTTTAAATACTTCCCTTGAATCAGTAACAGCAGGAGCTGCAAATGATGGAAACTATTATGCAAAATCTGCATATACAATCAGCGGAACAATAACAGAAAGTAATCTTGATTTAGCAGATGTCGTTCTTACAGCAACATTTAATGGTGAATCTATAACTGCACCTGAGCTTACAAAGACAAGTACTGCCACAGGCGCAAGCTGGAGTATGACTGGACTTACCCAGGCTGGAACTTATGTATATACATTAACTGTAACTGATAAAGCGGGAAATGAAACAACATACAAAACTACAGTAATCTATGATGATGAAAAACCATCAATTACAGTAAATGCTCTTACAAATGATGCCGATATATCTGCGGTTAGCGGGCAGACAAAGAACTTCTCCGGTACCTTCGAAGATAATGAGGGTGGAACTCTTGTTGCTAAATACATGTACATATTCAGTACATCTTCTGCGACACCTTCTGATACAGCTGCATGGACAGAAGTAGATGCAACAGCAAGTCCTTGGAACTTTGATTATTCTCTCGGCTCAGGTTTAAGCGGAACAGATGTCCTTTACGAAGGAACATGGTATATGTATGTTAGGGCTGTAGATAGAGCAGGTAATGTATCTGATATTGATAGCACAAGCTTTACAGTAGATCAGAATATACCATCTGTTGCAGTAAATACTCTTTCTGAAAGCGAAACAAATTATTTCAGTGCAGATACATATACAATCACAGGAACTGCAAGCGATACTTATGCTGTAGCAAAAGTTCTTGTAACAGTTGGAAATGCAGAAGCAGTTGAAGTTCCTGTATCATCTACAACATCTCCTTGGTCTTATGAAATTACTACAATTCCAGAAGCTTCAACACTTACTACAGCTAATGCAAAAGTTCCTACAATTGTAAAGGTTCAGGCAGTGGACAGCGTTGGAAGAAGAAGTGCAGAAAAGACATACAAACTTTATAGAGATCAGACTAATCCAACAGTTACAATCACATCGCCATCAGAAGCTATATTCAATAGTTCTGTAAACTATACATTTACTGGTACTGCAATTGACAGTATTATATATGATGGAACCAGCCCAGAAGGAACTAAAACGCTTGATAAAGTAGAAGTTGCTCTTTACAAAATCGGTGAGGAAAAGGCCAAGCAGACAGCAACCAGAATACCAAATGATTCTGGCGTATGGACATGGAAGGTATATGACCTTGATGAAAACGGCTTGTACACAGCAAAAGTAACGGTAACTGACAAGGCCGGTAATTCAAATACTGTCACAAGTCCTGCAATCACAATCGATACAACTGACCCTGTTCTTACGTTTACTTCAAGCGGATTATATGATGAGAACGGAACAGCAATTGAAAGTACAACAAGTCTTGCAGATAATGGAACATATTATGCAAAATCAGTTCCATCAATTTATGTTTCTGTAAATGATGAACATTTTGAATACGTTGCAAACAATACTCTCAAAGTTCAGAAAGACGGAAGCAATGCTTCTACAGCAACCTGGGATTCAACAAACAAAAAACTTACATTTACACCATCTGCAATTGCGGAAGAAGCAAATGCCTATAACTTTACCGTTCGTGATCAGGCTGGAAATGCAGCAATTTACACTATTACTGTGATTTATGATACAACAGGTCCTGTTCTTGATGTATCTTCACCGAATGACGGAGAATCATACAGTACAGTACCTGATGCACGTGGTTCTGTAACTGATGCAGGAATTGGTGTTGCAAGTGTTAAATATACAACTGCTGTTACCAGTGTTGATGAAATAGATGAAAATACGGCTTGGACAGATGCTGGAACAATTAGCGGTACATCTTGGGAAAAATCATTGGGTATTACCAGTGAAGGAACAATTCATCTTACTGTAAAAGCAAGAGATAAACTTGGTCACGAAACTATATCTGAAACACGCGAGTTCTATAGTGATACATGTAATCCAACAATTACAGAAACAGATACTATTGAATCAAGTGCAAGTAAATACTTTACTTCCGGCTATTCAATTCCTCTTACAGGAAAGATTTTTGATACAAATGAAGTTGACTATATAACAGTTACAGACGGAAACAATGTCTATTCAAGCAAGAATGACAAAGATTCTTCAGGCACGGCACGAATTACATTAACACCTGCAACTGTAAAAGCAAAGATAGATTCAAATAACGTTCTTGTTGAAGATAATAGTGGAGATTTGACTCTTACTGGAACAGACAAGAAAGCTTATGAATGGAGCATAACCTTTATAGCTGGAACAAATCCTCTTGCAGAAGGTATTCATAACTTACGAATTGTTGGTTACGATACAGCAAAGAAAAACTCAGTTGCCCTCAAAAAGACATTCTTTATTGATACAGTAAATCCTACTGTTTTGCCTGCAGTAACCCCTGCTACAGCCCAAACAGAAGGTGTTTCATTCAAGTTTACAGGAACTACTAAGGATGGTACAAATGCTTCTGCTGATTCAGGCGTAAAGAAAGTAGAAGTTCAGTTCAGTGCTTATGAAAGTGCAAGTGCAACAACTTCATCGGCAACTACAGACTGGATTGAAGCAAGTGGTACAACAACCTGGGCATATACAGCAGTTTATAATTCAAATGATGTAAGTTCTGTATTTGGTTCTGATGGATATAAGAAGATTTCTGTTCGCGTAACTGATGAAGCTAATAATGTTAGTGAAGTTTATACATCAGATGCATTCTTGTTTGATACAGGAAAACCTGAAATCGCTCTTAACAACTATAAGCCTGACAATGTACAGGCAGCAATTTCTCTTGCAGGCAAAACTTCTCCTTCTGCTTATGTAAACGATAACTTTACTTTGAATGCAAGTGTAACTGATGGTTATAAGATTAAAGAAATTAAAGTTAAACAGAATGGAACTGTTATTGATAAATTCAGCAATGTTGACTTGGCTTCTAAGGAAATCAATATCGAAAATCTTCCTCGTGATCCAACTAATTTGACACAGAAACTTAATTTGACTGAATCAGGAACATATACATATACAATCGACGCTACAGATTATTCAACTCCTGCAAAATCTGCTCCTGTTGCTACATTTACGGCAAGTGTGGATTTGGATGCGCCTGATTTTGAAATTACAACTCCTGAAGTTGACCTTTCAAATGAACAGTATCTATCTAATGCAATCTATACATTTGAAGGAACCGCACGTGACGATGAAGGTTCAGGACTTGCAAATTATTATTATCAGTTTACTAGATCTGAAACAGCTCCAACTTCCGGCTGGGGAACAGCAAATCAGTTGAGTTCCGACTGGAACATTAAACAGCGCTTTACATCAGGTACAATTTTGGGCAGCGAAGGTGAACTTTACGAAGGTAAGTGGTACTTGTGGGCTTACGCAACAGATAAGGCTGGAAATGCAACAAGTCCAATCAGTAGAAGCTTCTGGATTGATATGTCTAATCCTGAATTAACTTCTGGCATTACAACATCTGACAGCTGCAAGCTCATCAATGGTAAATATTACTTTGATTCTGCTTTGACTGGAACTGCAAGCGCTGCAGCTGGGTCTGGCACAATTCCTGCTTT
>JAEEGK010008277.1_pt1 | contig 24581 bp, 23 predicted proteins | sample 8958771 | NCBI WGS metagenome assembly JAEEGK01 (sample SAMN16246547, study PRJNA631951) | gut metagenome | biome: gut microbiome; feature: rumen; material: SC-attached | host: Bos | place: Iran: Karaj | collected 2018-10
AGCTCCGCAAGGGTGAATCTCAAAAAGCATCCAGTGGATGTTTTTTGAGAGAGGGGAGCCCTGCGATAGAGGGCGCCCCTAGGCGAATCGCCCTGCGATTCGCGATTTTTGGACTTTATCGACAGACTGAGCGCCCCGGCTCTTACGGAACCGGGGCGCTGATCTTATCCTTCGACCTTCTCAAAATCCGACGCGGGCACACCGCAGATCGGACATGCAAAATCTTCCGGGAGCACATCGCCGACATATTCATAGCCGCAGATCGTGCAGCGCCAGATTGTCTTTCCTTCCGGTGTTTTTCCGACCGGCACGGCGTCTTCGTCTGCGGTTTCTGTGACCTTCTCAAAGTCGGAGGCGGGATGCTTGCAGACAGGGCAGATGAAATCTGCGGGGAGCTCATCGCCGACATATTCATAGCCGCATATCACGCAGCGCCAGACCGTTTTGCCGTCTGCTGTTTTGCCGACTGCCGCGGGCTTTGCCTTGATGTCGCTCAGGTAGTAGGCGTAGGTCGCGGAGGGTTTGCCGGAAAGCATTTCCGCATCGGTGACATCCGCGATGAACATGGTGTGCGTGCCGAGATCTATGCTCTGACAGACCCTTGCGGAGATGAAGGCATTGGTGCCCGCGGTCACGATCATCTCACCGTTTGCGCCGCGGCGGCAGTCCTTGTAATCTGCGAACTTGTCCGCATCTCTGCCGGACTGAAAGCCGAAATGCTGAAACAGCGCAAAATCTGCGTCTGTGCTGATGACAGAGGCGGTGAAGCTGCCGCTCTCCGCGATCATATCATGCGTGAGATTTGCCTTGTTGACGGTCAGGGATACGCGGTTCGGCTCAGCAGTCACCTGCGCGAGGGTGTTGGTGATGCAGCCGTTGTCTCTGCCTCCCGATGCGGCAGTCACAACGAAGAGCCCGTAGCTGATCGAATACATCGCTTTCTGATCCATATGTTACCTCCGAAATGATACTTTGAAACAGCCGCCTTCCCGGCCGTTTTGTATATTATACAATATTTCAGCTGAACAGTCAATAGTTATTGCACAGATTTATTGGGAAGCTGCCGTGAAACCCCGCCTGCTGCTGCGGCAGCGGATTTTGTCTCTCCCTCTTGCAAAATGCAGGCGGGCGTGGTATAATAAGTGCAGGACGCGGCAGAATAACTTGCCGGTCACAGAGAATTGGGAAAGACAGAGGAACAGGTATGAAGCTCAGGATCTTATCGCTTGCGCTGATCGTGCTGATCGTATGTGTCGGCTGCGGCGGGAAGCCGAAGGCAGAGGCGACCATCCGCAAGTATGTCAGTGCCTATAATCATCATGATCAGGATCAGATGATCGAATGCTATGAGCCCAGCGTGCAGAAAGCATATGATGCGGCGCAGGCTGCCGGCAATGCGATCATGGAATCGACCTTCTGGGGCACGCTGATCGGCAATGTTGCGGAGAAGGCGCAGGAGGAAGCTGATGATAAGGAAAACAAGACAAGGCTCAGCGTCAAGTTCAAGGGCAGAGAGCGGATTGACGAGGACACCGTGGTACTGACCGTCGAATACACCTATACCTCGCGTGTGCGGAGCGGGAAGAAGACCAAGACGGAAAAGGTCACCGAGGAGCGTGAGGTCAGGATGATCCGAATCGACGATGTGTGGTACATCGCGGCACCTGTGGATCTCAGCAAGCTGACGGAGGGGCTCGGAAAGCTCGGGGAGATCGGCAAGGATCTCCAGCCTGCGGTCAGCGATGCGTTTTCTGCGATCGGAAGTGCCGTCAGCGGTATGATGAGCGGCTTGCAGACACAGACTACGGCTGCGGCTGCTGCGCCGGCGCTGCCGTTCTCCTTCGAGCGCCCGGATCCTGCCGATCCGCTGGAGGCAGAGATTGTCTCGCAGCTTCGGCTCGGCAAATGTGTGCTCGACCTGAAGGGCTATTCGGATTTCGAGGCAATCAAAGCCGCGATCTACCGTGTCCGGGAATCCTATCCGCAGTATTTCTGGGTCAACGGATTCCAGACAGAAACGCTCGGCTCTGATACTACCGTGACGTTTTCGCCGTTCCGCAATCTGCCGGAGGATCAGTATTTACAGGCAGTGACTGCACTGGAAGAAGCCGGCACCGCGATCCTTTCGCAGATGCCCGAAGGTCTTTCGGACTATGAAAAGGCGCTCTATGTGCACGATTATCTGGTCGATCACTGCGTCTATGACGAGGCAAGCGTGGATTTGCAGGAGACGGCGCTGGTTCACACTGCCTACGGCTGTATCGTGCAGGAAAGCGCTGTCTGTGAGGGCTATGCCAGAGCCTATCAGTATCTGATGCAGGCGCTCGGATTTGAGTGCGGCACGGTGTCCGGCATTGCACGGAATTCGCATGCGTGGAATTATATCAGCATCGGCGGCAGCTATTACTGGGTCGATGTCACATGGGACGATCCAATTTCGACCGGCGGCGAGACAATCGCGGGTGACAACAAGAAGCATACCTACTTTCTGCTCGACGATGCGCATATTTTCCGCACCCGCACACTGGATGACGACAATCTCTTTGTGCCGCAGTGCAGCTCGATGGAGCTGAACTGGTTTGTGCGGCAGGGACGTTACTTTGAGACTTATGACCGCGCTGCGGTGCTGGCACAGATCAGCGCGATGTACAGTGCGGATCCCGCAGGCAAGATGGAGTTCATGTTCGGGTCTGCGGAGGCATACGCCGCCGCGATGCAGGATCTGATCGAGAACGGGCAGATCCGCAGCGTTCCCGGACTGGAGTATACCGCCTATAACTACTATACAGATGATGAAATGTTCGTACTCAGCTTTGTCATCGGCTGATCAACTATAACACAGAAAAGGGGATTGGATATGAAAAGGCAGTTTTTCAAAAGAATCAGCGCGGCGCTTTGTGCAGGCACAATGCTCTGCATGCCGTGCGGGGTGAAGGTCTCGGCAGAGGGGGAGATCGCGCATGACCCGAGCCGCAATGTGCAGGCGGAGGGCGTCGGCAATCCCTTCGGCTTCGGGGAACGCATGGCGCCGGAGGGCACATCTGTTTCTGAGCTGCGCACGCTCGCACACAATATGACCGTGCAGCAGTGCAAATATGCGCTGTATAAGGAAATTGACGAGCACTGGGATCTCATCTCTGTGCGCTTCGGACAGACCGAGCGCGAGAAGGTCTATGCACTGTTTCTCGGCGTCGGTACGCTGGAATCCACACTCGGCGGCAACGGTGACGGTGCAGACATTGAGACCGCGTTCTCGGAGGGATTCGGCGTCAGCTCGGCACATGCCTACGGTACGCTGCAAACTGCGGTGACAGCCTTCCGGGATCCCGGCACGAGCTTCATGCAGGAGGCGGATGTGCCCGAGCTTGAGTGGTATGACCTCACGCAGGAGAATTTCTACGATGCGATCATTTCCAATCATATGGGCATCCGCAAGATCATTCATTTTATCCGTTCCGCGATCGAAGACTACAACTGGACCGGCTGGCAGGTCGTGCGGCATGCGCTGAAGGGGCACAATACCGGCTGGGCATATGCCGGGGATGACGGCTATTACGCGAATTATCCCGATGAAGGCGCGGCGCTGGCACAGTGGTATTATGAAAACGGGCATCTTTACGACAACGTGTTCACATGGACAAAGGCGGAAGCAGCTGCGGCACAGCGTGCGGGGAATCCGTGGGAGGACTGGTGGTATGATGTGGAACCGAGCCTTGCGGAGGTGCCGGAACAGACCTCGACGGAGACGACGACTTCGACTACAACCGGCGGGACAGATCTGCCGGTGCTCCTGATGGGAGATGTGGATCTCAGCGGCGCCGTGACGCTCAGCGATGCAGTGCTGCTGATGCAGCATCTCATGCGGGAGACTGTGCTGACGGAGGCGCAGGCTCTGCGCGGGGACATGGACAGCAGCAAAAAGCTGAACGCAAAGGATCTCACGCTGCTGAAACGGGTGCTTTTTGCGGCAAACTGAAAGAAAGATGAGCGACGCCCCCGAAATGTCGGCGAAATTTGTACAATGTGCCGATTTCAAGAAAACCCCTTGACATTTCGGGGATTCTTTGCTATAATAATCAGGTAGTGAATGCGAGTGTGCTGGAATTGGCAGACAGGCTAGCTTGAGGTGCTAGTGCTCGAAAGGGCGTGTGGGTTCAAGTCCCGTCACTCGCACCACTCTTTTTTTCTCGCCTGATAGGGTGAGCGATGACAGCAGAAACCATTATGGAAAGATGGCTGAGCTGGTCTAAGGCGCACGACTGGAAATCGTGTGTGCGTTAATAGCGCACCGAGGGTTCGAATCCCTCTCTTTCCGCTTTTGTGAAATGTCCTAGATGCGTGAAAATCAAGCATCTAGGACATTTTTCATGTCTTTGAGCTCGAAAATAATTTCCGAAAAAAGAACCAAAATACCCCATTTTGAGCCCATTTTCAGGGGTAGTTCCCACGAAAGTTCCCACAAAATCAGTTCCCACAAAACGCATACACCAGCCCTCACTTATGCGGAAACTTTCGTAAATACGATGATTTCAGATCTATTTTTGTGGGAACTGCTAAAAGGCGTGTTTTCGCATAGATTTGTACTTCAATTTCCTGAATATCTCTTGTGCAAGATGACAACGAAATGAACACCTTAAAATTGAATAGTATCCACCCGCCCGGTCTTTCAACCTTGAATCACCGGGCTTTTCTTTTGCCCTGTTGCCGGAAGCGATGCCGATGTAAACAATAGCCTTAGTCAGCCGCCTGCCATAACCGCAGGCAATCGAAGAACGTGCTCCGAACCGGAGCAACCGAGAAGTAGGAGGATTACCAATATGAAAGAAATGATTATGACACTCAAACTCTATTCTATGCCCGCCGCAGCAGCCAAGCTCGGCTACAGCCTGCCGTTCATGAACCGTATCTGCCAGCGTGCTTTTTGCAGCGGTCGCCCGTTCCTTGTGCTCAAGGACGAAAACGCAAAGTATTTTATCGAGGCGAACAGCTTGCAGCGCTACATCAACACTTGCCCGGACTTCAATCCCTATGAGATTCCCGGCGTTTTCGAGCCGGATTCGGATGACGATGACGCGCCGATGGACGATACCGTTTTCATGCTGAATGACGATATGCTCCCGCAGGTTTGCGGTGTGCTGGTCGATGACGAATACGCGCCGCTTATCACCTATAACCGATATGAGCCCCAGCTTCTTGTACTGACCGTTGTGGTTGCGGACGAGACAGAAAAGCTGTTTTATCCGACCGAGAATGACTGAGCGCATACTGTTATCGGCAAAAATAGCATTTCGATCAGATCGAATTCTTGCCGGTAAATGCAACTTGACAACTGAATATTCTTTTTCAAGCCCGATATTATGATGTGCGAAGCCCATTACTATTATAATATCGGGCTATTTTTATGCCCATTTGAAGGAGGTATAAGCCTATGAACATGAGCGAAGATGTGACTGCCGTTTCGATGCAAGTGTCTGAAAAAGCAGCAGAAGCGGCACTTTCCGCTTTCAAGTCGGTGCTGGATTCTGTTGGCCGCCTGTTCCGCGAACTGCTCGGCATGGAGCATGACCGGGCGCGGGCAAAGGCACAGATCAAAGCATCCGGCGGGCACGGCTCAGACAAGGCAAAGACTGGCGTGACTTCCACGAATCTCACAAATATCAAGCCCGGCGAGGTCAGCCTGAAAGATCTTGCCGAGAATGCCCGCAATACCGGTGAATCGCTTTCGGTGTCACAGCACGGCATCTCGAAGGAGGACCGCAAAGCAATCGCCCGAGCTGCGAAGAAGTACGGCATACCGGTCGCTTTTTCCAATACGAAAGGAAAAAACAATCTCTATGCGAATGTTCGCAGCGGCGATCTGCCGATCTTCAAGCAGATCTGCACGGAATGCGTGAAGGAAAAGATTGCCGTACAGCCGGAAACACTCGGCAATTTCAAGGTACAGCCATGGGAAGTTCCCCACCTGACAGCAATGCTGAAAGCGCATGACCTGCCTGCGGTTTTCGTCGAAACAAAGTCGGGCGATCAGTATTGCCTGCACGATGTGAAGCATCAGGATGCGGTGCGCATTGTCCGCGAGGAATTTGTCGCCAAGTGCAAGGAGATCGAAAAGCATTTTTCCTTTGACAAAGATGAAAACGGTTTCTACACCCTGAAAGACCTTCATTCCGGCAGAGAAATCTCTTTCGATGAGATTCCGGATAAGGCAGCCGTATCTCAGCAGATTCAGACGCAGTTTGGCTATGATCCGGTCAAGGCAGATCTCGCAGCGGCCAAATTCGGACAGGAAGCGCTCAAAGGGAAGCAGAAGGAACGGTATTTCAGCGGCAGCGCACAAAATGAGTTCTCCCGTATCGAAAGTAATGTCACGCTGGAGGGCGAAAGCGTTTACGCAAAGCCGTATAGCTGCTGGTATGTCCAGCCGAAAAAGGACGAAAAACCGCGTGTGGTATTCCGCGATCAGTCCGGCAAATATGCCGTACTGGAGCCGCAGAACATGACGCGGGCAAAGATGCGCAGCCTGCTGACCGAACAGCTCGGCATCACCGACCGCAAAACGCTTGATGCCCTGACAGACAAGGCTGACCGTGTGACAGACTTCTATGCCCGACAAGATACGACTCTCTTATCCGCTGACCGAACATTCAAGATGGAAGACTTCAAGCCAGAGAAGATCATCGAACACAAATACACCGGCGCGAGCGGCATGGAGTATACAACAAAGCAGAAGCCGCTGGATTCCGTCGAGAACAGCATCAAGCGTACCGGCACAGACAGCTTTTCCGTCAAAACTGTGTTCCGGTCTACGGAGATCACGGACAAGGGAGACTCGATTCCGCACGAGCAGACCGAGAGTCTGGATTTTACGCTGTCGGACAAGAAGCGCACGCTTCATTTCCTTTCCGCAATGTATATGGACGCCGGTATGAGCGAGGCAGATGCGAAGTCAATGGCAAAGGAGGTTTACAGCAAGGCGGAGGCGCAGAGCCCTGAAACCGTGCTGCGGATTGAGGAAGTCCGTCAAAACTCCATGACAGTCGCCTACGGCAAAGCGTCTGTGGTTCTCTCTACGGCAGACCGTCAGGAAGCGGCAGAGAAGATCGCCGGTCTCGGCGTATCTCCGCAGACGGCGGAAACGATGGTCGAGAAAGCGCAGGAAATCCGCGTGGATGCGGTAAGGGAGCGTGTTGCGGCAGTTCAGGCGCAGCAGACCGACTTCAATACCGCGATGAATCACCTGACCGACCGCGAGGAACGCGCAATCGACACGATGATCGTATGCAGCGCGGCAGAACCGCAGAAACATATTGTGGTGGAAGGAGGACACAATGGCTCGCGTGTGGTTCATGACTATACTGTGCGCGATGGCGACAAGCAGCTCGCAGCGTTCACGGACGCGGAAACGACGGATGCGATCGGCAAGCCTGTACGCGGAGAGGACGGCAAAACCGCATGGACGGCACTCAAGGCAGAAATGCTCGAAGCGTCTGGCATGGACAAGGACGCGGTGCTGACCTTTGGCAGTCAGGAGGAATACGAGCAGTATCTCGCAGATACAGAAATGCTCAGAGAAGCCGATGAACTGCCGGAAGCAGAGGATATCGCAGCACACGGCAACGGTCACGAGCTGCATCCGGACGGCAATGTGCTGGATGAACTGCACAAGGAAACACCGCTGCCCGATGCAAAGCCCGATCTGCCGGTTCCTGATGCTCCGGACATCCCGGATATGCCGAAGCCCGCGCCGAGAGGGGCGAGAAGATGAGCCAAAAACTGAGCGTCCCGCATCCCCGAAAGAAAATAGACAAGACAACCCTGATCGTGCTTTGCGTGATCGGGGTTGTCCTGTTGATCGGCTGTGTTGTGCTCGGCGCTGCTTTTGACTATGCGATCGGGAAGGACGGCTCCATTGACGGCAGCAAGATCAGTCCGGCACTGCATTATGTCCTGTCGCATCCGGCTGCCATTTTCTCAGCAATCTCAAATAAAGACGGTTATGCACCGAAAATGCTGTTTGTCGGTGTATGCGTGATTGGCATCTTCGCCCTCTACAAGTACAGCGAAGAACCGAAGCGCCTGCACCGGCGCGGTACGGAGCACGGCTCTGCAAAGTGGGCGGATGAGAAGGAAGTCCGTGCGCTCGCAGAAAAGGAGAAAAAGCCGTATCAGCTGGCGCTGCGGGATGAAAACGGCGGGTATCTCTACGATGACAAGGGCGAATTCATCTGCGCCCAAGTCGATTACAATATCGTGCTGGCAAAGGATGTCTACCTTGCCCTGAATACGAAACAGCACCGGCTGAATCTGAATACCCTTGTGATTGGCGGTTCCGGCTCCGGCAAAACGCTGTTCTGGGTTATTACCAACATCCTTCAACTCAACACTTCGTTCGTCATCACTGATCCGAAAGGCGAAATCTATCAGGCAACAGCGAAGCTATTGCGAGAAGCGGGCTATGAAGTCCGCGTATTTAACACGATTCAGATGGAGCATTCCAACAACTATAACCCGTTCCATTACATCTATGATCACAGCGGCGATCTCTGCGAGGACAATGTCAAGAAAATTGCGGATGTGCTGTTTCAGGCGACAAAGGGCGACGGCGAAAAGGATGACTTCTGGTCACAGAAAGGTCAGACCGTGCTGCTGGCGCTGATGTTTCTGCTGATTGAGCAGTCTGAATATAACGCGCTGTTCGACGAAAACGGCAAAATCATTCCCGGCACACGCGATGAGACAAACCTCAATTTCTACGCGATTACGGAGAAAATGCGCGGGCTGCAATATCCGCCGCAGGGTTCGCAGAAGCCGGACGGGTTCTTTCTGACGCAGAATCCCGGTGAATCCGATGAAGCATTTGCGGAGAGACAGGAAAAAGGTTTCCTTTGTCCGCTTGACCGTGAGTTTCTGGAATTGCAGCGCCGCAAGCCGGATACGCTGGCATACCGGCTGTATAAGGAAATCCGCAACGCACCGGAGGAAACGGGTCAGTCGTTTGTATCGAGTGCAAATGTAAAGACATTCTGGTTCAATCTGCGGAACCTCAAAAACCTGACCTGCTGTGACAATGTGCATCTGGAAACGCTCGGCGATAAGAAGACGGCGCTGTTTATCATCATTTCCGCGACCAACGCCACCTACAATTTCCTCGCCTCCATGATGTATACGCAGTTATTCGATACGCTGTCGAACCGTGCGAACTTCAAGTACCACGGGACGCTGCCGTGTCATGTGCGCTGCATCATGGACGAGTTCAGCAATATCGGGCAAATTCCGGACTTTGACAAAGTAATCGCCTTTGTCCGGTCTATGGGCATGAGCCTGAATGTGATTATCCAGAATCTCGCGCAGCTCAAAGCAAGGTATGAAAAAACATGGGAGGTCATCACCGGAAACTGCGATTCCACGATCTTTTTGGGCGGTAAAGAAGAAACCACGCTCAAATCCATTTCTGAGCAGCTCGGAAAGGAAACGATTGATGTCAAAGGGCAGAACCGCACGAAAGGCAAGCAAAGCAGCACCTCGGAAAACAACAGCATTCTGGGGCGTGAGCTGATGCAGCAGAATGAGCTTGCGACCATGCCGATCAGTGATTGTATCGTCATGATACGCTCCAAAGACCCGGTCTATGCTGCAAAATATCCGGCATTCGATCACCCGAATTTCCGCTTAACCGGTCTGTTTGATGACGAAAACCGTGCAGATATCCGGCAGATTCATTCCGTAACGGTTGCAGAGTTTGAAGCGGAGCAGAAAGCGCAGCGGTCAAGGGCGATTCAGCAGTATAAAGCTGCCGTCGCTGCGGCAAAGCCGGAAGAAAAGCCGGATACTGTCATCTATAAGGCTCCGGAACCGGTCGTGACCGCCGAAGAAATCCCCACAAGCTACGAGGATATTCTGGATATGGACACGGAGATCGCATCTGTGTCCGATGATGAAACCTATGCCGAAAACACCCACTATTATGGCATTCCAGATAATGAAATGGAGAGCCGGGATATGGGTGAAGCAATCAGAAACAAAGAGGAGGAATACGAAGATGAAGAAACCGAGATTGCCCCCGCTGTGATTGACGAGAACGGCGAAATCGAATATGTGCCGGAGGACGAACCGGGTATCTCATATTACGGTCAGCCGGACGAAGCGCCGGAAATGCTGGATGATCTTGACGCGGACTGTGAGATGCGCGTCGTTTCAGAAGAGCATTTCCCGGATATGAACGGCGTTGTCGGGGATTCAGATGTCCTCGGCATCGACACTTATACAAGATAAGGAGAAGAAGAATGAAACTGATAAATCACAAAACTGCAAAATGTGCAAAGCTTTTTACTGCGCTGTTTACGATTGCCGTGATGACTTCCATCTGCACAGTCACCGCGTTTGCTGACGGTGCAGGCACTTCTGAGGCGGCGTATCAGTCTACGATCACTTTTTTTATTACGTGGATTCGCCGTATCGGAATGATGGTGGCGTTCGTCGGTGCAATTATGTTTGCACTCGCGATCAAGAATAATGACAGCGAGCAGAAGCAGAACGGATTGATCACAATGGTTGCCGGATTTGTTGTCGCTGCGCTTTGTGCAGCATCCAGCATGTTCGATCTGTTCACATAATGATGTTGGTGCTGTCCGTCCCGCGGCGGGGCGGGCAGCCATTCCAAGGGAGGATTGCATATGCAAATCATGTTTGTTCCCGAAACAATTCTTCCGACAAGCGGACCGCCTGCAAGTCCGGCAGTGCTGGCACAGACCGGCTTGACCTTTTTCGGCACATGGATTTCCCGCATCGGCGGGCTGGTGGCGTTTATCGGAGCAATCAAGTTTGCGCTGTCTATGAAGTCGGACGATACCCGCGAACAGATCCCCGCATTGCTCACGATGGTTTCCGGCTTTATGATTCAGGCTGCAATCACAAATCTCGGAATCTTTGAGCTTGCGACATCTGATGCCGAAGTGATATACCAGAACATTCTGCTGTTCATCGCGCGATGGACGCGGCGTATCGGGGCTGCCGGCTCATTCATCGGTGCGGTGATGTTCGGATTTGCGGTCAAGGATAATAACGCGGTCGGCAAGGTCACGGCGCTCAAAACATTTGCTGCCGGTGCGATTGTGGTGTCTGTGTCGGGGATTCTGAGCACATTTGCGTAAAGGCAGAAAGTATTCACTTTTTGACATTTCCCCTTGATATTTCCGATTTCTTATGCTATAATGACAGTAAAAGAAAGAACGCACTGTTTTTGCATTTTGTGAACAGGGGTGATATTATGAGCGAAACAAAAGTCATGGATGTGAAAAAGCTGATTCTGCCGATTGTCATCAAATACGGCGTGGAACGGGTCTTTTTGTTCGGCTCGATGGCAAGGGGCGATGCAAATGAAAACAGCGACTATGATTTCCTGATCTCGAAAGGAAGTCTGCGCAGTCTGATTCAGTATATGTCATTTGTCAGTGAACTGGAAAAAGCACTGAATTGTCATGTGGATGTGATAACCGATACCTCGTCGGATGAAACTATCATTCAAACCGCAATGCAGGAAGGGATTTTGCTGTATGAAAGATAAGAAACGGGATCTCGTAATTATCGAAAAGGTGCTGCGTTATTGCGATGAAATAGCCAAAACACATGAAGCGTTCCGTCAAAACCGAGAACTGTTCTTTAACAAGGAGGATGGCTTCATCTACCGCAATTCCATCACCATGCCGATTCTGCAAATCGGTGAACTGGTCAAGAACCTCTCAGAGGAATTTACTGCAGCGCACAGTGCAATGGCATGGAAGGCAATCGCCGGAATGCGGGATATTTTTGCACACCACTATGGCTCCATCGACTTTGAAATGACATGGAACACTTCTGTTGAGGATATTCCGGAACTGAAAGCATATCTCTTGCAGATTCAGGATGATGAAACGCAAGTGTGATGCGCGACAGCAAAAATGCAATATTCGATGATAGCTCTGGTAATTTCTTTGCCAGAGCTATTTTTATACCCTCTCATAATAAATCATACAATGAGCCCTGATATTTCACAATATCAGGGCATCCATATTTCTACGAAAGGAGTGTGATGCTGAATATGTGTGTCAAAACAAAGTCCCTGCCGCCAAAAGACCGCCTGCGCAGATTTCACCGCAACATCTTTGTTTTCATCATCGTTGCGGGACTGTTTCAGATATTCTATCCGTATATTTCTCATGCAGACATTTTCAATAACGATGTGCAGGATGTGTACCGCACGATTACGGAGAATGTAGACGAGACGAACGAAATTCTGAAAAGCGCATATCGGTTCACGCAGATCTCCCCGTATCGGATTGTGAACAGTCTGACCGGCAATGCCCGCACAGTCGGCATTGCGGTGCGGCAGGCTGCGCAGAATCTCGCACTGATTGTCTCCGTACTGCTGCTCATGGTTGAATTTTTTCGCAAAACAATCAATTTTGAATGGTCATCAAAGTGGGAGAATATCCTTATTTTTCTTGTAAAACTGATCGTAATAAAACAAGTCGTGCAGAATGCAGACCTCATCATCGAGCACATTTACAACGGATTCAACTACATCAACCGCGTGGCGACCAGCGGCAATCTCAACTTTCTTCCGGACGGACACCGCGTGACATATACTGTTTCTATCGGCGATACGCTGCTGCACGATGTGGTGCAGGCGGATCACTGGTATCAGGGCTGGCTCAAATTCTGGGAGCGCATCGGTTCCGGCGAAACGCGGCACGATTTCACCTACCTGATTTCGCAGGATGCGGTCAAAATGTTCTACCCAAATGCGACATTTCCGGCGGGTACTGTCGTGCAGTTTGAAGATCACGCATTCGGGAATCCGACCTCAGCGCTGACGTTCAATCCCACAATCGAAATTGTCCTCTGGCAGCCGTATTTTCTTGCGATGAAAGCGATTGCCTATCTCATTTTTGTCACGACCATCGGGCGCATTTTTGAGCTTGCAGTCTATACAATTTTCGCCCCGTTGCCGATTGCGACATTTGCATCGGACACAACGCATGACATTGCAAAATCATTTCTCAAGAACTACATTGCAACTGTGCTGCAAGTCGCGGTGATTGTCGTGATGTTCATTGTTTATCTCGCTGTTGCGCAGTATTTCGCAGACCATACTTCCGGCTTGTCCACGCTGAAGCTGATTCAGTTTATCGCGCTGATCTCGCTTGGCTTGGGCGTGATGAAGTCCGGAAACTGGTCGAAAAAGCTATGCGGCGCAGCGTGAAGGAGGGCTGTATGCTGATTATGAAAATTCCTGCGGAGATACAGGATTACAAATCAAAACTGCTGTTCGGACTGTCTGTGCGACAGACATTTTCGATTGCAGGCGCGGTGCTGGTCGGTGTGCCGATTGGCGTTTGCGGGCGCGGGCATATCAGCGAGGATGTGCTGCCGTGGCTCGTAATTCTCGCCGTGATGCCGTTTTTCGGATTCGGCTTTTTTCAGTACAAGGGCATGCGCTTTGAAGAATGGCTGCGGGCAATCGTCAACATGTGGTTTACGCCGCAGGTGCGCGTCTATGAGGATGCAAATGACATCTTCGGAACACTGCATGAAGAACTCATAGCGCAGTTAATCGCGCAACAAAGAACGGAGGTGGACGAATGATTCCTATTTTCAAAAAGCTGAAATCTGTTTTCGGCATCGAGCGCAGAACAACGACATGCGAAACGCTCCCCTATGAGCGCTTTGTTTCCAATTACATCATGCTGAACCGCAGCAATGTCAAGGTCGGGCGCGAGACCGTGAACATCTACAGCAAAAGCTATCTTGTGCCGGACATCAATTATTCTGCGCTGACCGAGGACGAACAGGAAGAAAAGCTGCGGCAGTTTGCGGATATGCTTAATGCCTTTGACAGTACCGTATCTGTGCAGATTTCGCTGCTGAACAGCCCCATTAACCGCGCAGAATTTGAGCAGAAATATCTGCTGCATGACCGACAGGACGGGCAGGATGCCCGGCGGCATGAATTCAATGATGTTATCCGCGGCAAGGTAATGAACGGGCAGAAAGGGATGCAGTGCCGCAAATACATCACAGTGACGGTCTGCGCGGTTGATTTTGAAAGCGCCAATGCCCGGCTTTACAATCTCGAACAGCGCATGAACCGCAGTCTCCGGCAGCTCGGCACGACGGCGATTCCGTTGACTGTCACGGACCGTGTGCAGCTTATGGCAGAGATTCTCTGCGATACAGAAAAGCAAATCCCGGCGGTGACATATGCAGATTATGCACAGCAGTCGGAGAAACAGCTCTGCTGCCCGGACAGCTTTGTGTTCAAGCCGAAATACTTTATGATCGGCGACAAATACACACGCTGTCTTTTTTTCAGGCGGCTCGGAGCAGAGGTCTCGGACAGCATCTACGCGGAACTTCTGGAAACAAACCTCCGCATGATTCTGACCGAGAATATCGACTTTGTCGATCAGGCGGAAGCATTGCAGCTTGTCAAGCGCAAGCTCACCGACATGAAACAGGAGGAAATTGCCCGCAAAGGGCGCGCAGTGGAAGCGTCAAAAGGCGCATATGTAGACCCGATTGAGGGCACGGCGCTGGAAACCGAAAAGCTGGAGGCGAAGGCGCAGCTGGAAAAGCTGCAGGGGCAGAATGTCAAGATGACGCGGGTGCAGTTTCTGGTGATGCTGCTGGCAGACAGCCTGGAGGAATTGGAGTCTGCGACAGATAAAGTACGCACGATTCTGCGCGGCAGACAAATTGAACTATCCGAAGCGCCGTACAGACAGGAGCTCGCCTTTGATTCCTGTCTGCCGATCGGCAATTCCTGCGGCATTGACAAGGCGCATAACATTCAGGTGCGGCGCACACTCGACACGGACAGCACCGCGATTTTCATGCCGTTTCATGCGCGGGAATTGCTGCATGCGGGCGGCGTATATTTCGGACAGAATCAGTTGTCGCGGTCGGTGATTCTCTTTGACCGCATGCAGCTCAACAATCCAAACAGCTTTATTTTCGGTATGCCCGGCAGCGGCAAGTCGATGCTCGCAAAGCTGATGATTCTCTATATCTATCTCTCGCAGAATGATGAAATCCTCATTGTAGACCCTGAGCGAGAATACGCGGCACTTGTCGAATTGCTCGGCGGAGAGGTCATCTACATGTCCGAGAACAGCGGCACGCATATCAATCCGCTCGACCTCACGGAGAACCCGGACAGCGATGACCGCGAGTATGACCCGGTGAAAGCGAAACTCGATTTTATGCTGTCATTCTTCTCGGCAATCATGGGCGACTGTGAAATCACGCCGATTCAGAAAACAATTATAGACAGCGTGATGCACACGGCATATCGCAATTATGCAAAGCCTACACTCCGCGAATACTACGCAGAATTGCAGGCGTATGAGCAAAATGCAGATGAGGAAACCCGCGCTGCTGCGGCGTTTCTGCGGCAGACACTTTATCTTTATGTTCACGGCAGCATGAATGTCTTTGCGCATGAAACGAATGTCAACATTCAGAAACGCATTGTTGCCTACGACATCAAGGAACTCGGCAAAAATATGCAGACACTATCCATGATGATCGTGCTGGAAAACATCTGGAATCGGGTTGCGCAGAATCGCGCACGAGGCATCCGCACGCAGATTTTTGTAGATGAAATGTACTTGCTTTTCAAGTCGGAGCAGTCGGCAAATTTCTTCTTTGAACTCTACAAACGCGCGAGAAAATGGGGCGGTGTGCCGTGCGGCATCACGCAAAATGTCGATGATCTGCTGCGCTCAGAGCGTGCGCGGACGATGATTTCAAATACGCAGTTTGTTGTCATGCTCGCGCAGAATCAGACGGACCGCGAGCAGCTTGCAAATCTGCTGCACATCCCGCAGGAAACGATGGATACCTTTTTAAGCAGCGCAGGCTCCGGCAGCGGGCTGATTTATGCCGGCGATTTCGGCTTGATTCCGTTTGACAACACATTTCCGACGGATACCGAGATATACAGCATAGCAACAACAAAATTCAATGAGGTGCAGCATGAATGAACGGATTTTGCGCGAAATGAGCATTGAGGACTTAGAGGATACGCTCAAAAGCCTTGCAGAACAGGAGATTTCGCTCGATGCCGACATCGCCGATCTGGACAAGGAATTGTCCAAAATCCATGAACGGCTGGACAGCATCCGTGAAGAATTGCAAGCGCCGGACATTACGCCGGAAGAACAGAAACGGCTGCGGGCGCAGCTCTCCGCGCTCGAAGAACTCCGCGATGATACATTGGAAAGTCGGGAACATCTGCGGCAGCAAAAGCAGGAGATTGCAGAGCAAAGACAGGCTATTTCAAAGGAACTGACCGCTCGCAAATTGCAGAACGCGCAGCGCACAGGCACATCATCCCGCGTCGGGCGATTGATTGCGGGACCGGGCAGGTTCGCGGTATCAAACGCAAAACACACTGCAAAGGATGTGCTCCGTCGGGCAAATCCGCTTGATAAGAACATCAATCGCAGCGATACCGCGGATCACGGAACGGAAAGTCTGCGGCTGGCATATCGCACGACGAAGAAAACGGCGCAGAAAGCAAGCACGGCTGTATCAATGGCGCGCAATGTACCGAGATTTGTGCGCGGTGCGGGAAAAGCAGTGAACGCAACATTCCGTGCGGTACAAAGCGTGCTTGTGCATACGGCGGCGGTGCTGATTTCGCCGGTGACATGGGTGATCGCAGCGGTCGGGCTGGTGCTGTACCTCATCATTTCGCTCATTGTGATGCTCTCCGGTGCTGCCAATCAGGAGAATCTCGCTCAGCAGCAGGCGTATGCAAATCCGGTTGCGCTCGGTGAGAATATGCCGGAGGAAATTGCAAACGCGCTCCAATATTTCACGATTGCAGAGAAGCGCGAAAAAACTCTATTCTGCGCAAAAATTGACGCGCTGCAATACAGCACGGAAGATCTTCCGCACTGCGACACTGTGTATCTGGTGCGCAATCAGCCGCTTGCACAATACCAGATTTCGCTTGCAACAGATTTGCGGAAAAGCAATCTGAAAGCGGCATGGAATTTCGGCGTGTCTGCGGCTGAGGGCGCTGCAATCGCCTATGTGCTGCTGGAAAGGCAGGAGAATGAATCGCACGGCACGACAGGTGTTTTGTACCCGATTTCATTCACGCAGGATGTATTTGATACGCTCGTGCCGCAGATGTATTCGCTCACAGAAACGCTGTATCACAGGCAGGCTTGCCCAAGTGAAAACTGTTCGGCACATGTAGAAATATCGGAGAATCCAGACTATGCAGCAGCGCAGCAAGCGTATACCGATGCAGTCACGCGCTGCGGCGACTGGAACATCAATGTCGTGCCGTGGAGCAATGAATATGTAGCAGCGCTGGACGCATACGCAAACACGCCTGCTGCCGGTCAGCCTTATGCCAAACAGCGCGTGGACAATGCCTATGCGATGTTTGCGCAGGCGGTCTCTAACTGGTCGCTGGTGTTCGGCGACCGTAGGCTGACGATAGACGGGCAGCTCGGCGCGAATATGCAAACGACGCTTTTCAATGAAATGATTGCAGCACAGAACACGCGGGACAGCACCCCGCAGACCGTCGAAACGCCGTATTACACCTGCGATCATCTGCACACGCTGCATTCATTCAGTTTGCAATTCTATGATGCCGCGGAAACAATGCAGATGCTCGGTTTTTCTGAGGAAGAACGACAGTGGGCATCGCAGATGCAGCTCAGCATGGCGCAGTATGCGGAGGGAGGATAATCCATGAACGGACACAAAAAACGTGCAGAGAAAGCGCGCAGAATGCTGGCAAAGAATAAGGCAATCGCGGTGCTCGCCGTACTGTTCGCCGTGATACTGCTTGTAAATACTGTGCAGAATCGTCCGGTGCCGGAGCAAACGGAAACAGAGCAGATTACGGATGAGAATTGGCGTTTTTATCCGATTGATCTTGCGGTATTGGGAGCAGGTTGTACTGTCTGTGCGGCGATGATTCTGCGCGAAAAACGGCGGGCGAAGGAGGATATAAATTGAAGTATTTTTGTAAAGTACGGCTCGAATCGGGTAAAGACAGCGAAACAACGCTGTTTCTGATTCTCGATGCCACAGGTGATGAAGTTCCGCAGCCGGACAAGCGGCTGATCTCGGAATGCCGCGAGTACCGGCTGTTCATGCAGGGCAGACACGCGAAAACTGTGATGGCGGAGTACACTGTGTATCGGACGGAGACAGAAATCACCGCGAATCTGGAAAACAGCCGCTTTGAAAAGCTGATTGCGGACGGTGATGCGGAGACCGTCGTCAGCGGCGAAATGCGGATTGACCGCGGCGAAAAGCACAAGGCGGGCAGTCCGCGCGGGAAAAAGAAAACGCTGCTGAAAATCCTGCTGCTTTTGCTTGCAGCGGATGTGATTGTCATGTGCGCATTTGCGTTCGGAAAGCGTTTCGGGCGGGATACCGCTGACACAGAACCGCCGGAGGAAGCGGTTAATGTCGCAGAGGACGGACTGATTATCCCGCCGCAGGATGCGGTTTCGGACGATGCGGAGCAGATTACTGTCACGATTGACCGCAGCTATTCTGCGGTGCCGGTGGAGGATTTGCAGCTTAAAGGCGCGGCCGTGAAGGGCAAGGCAAATATCACGCTGCCGTGGTTCGACAAGGAGGATTTCTTCACGCATGTGCGCGGATATTCGTGGGGCTTTACATCTGACCCGGACGGGAAGAAGATTGAATATTACGGCGGGCAGTCATATGATTTTACCGAAGATACCAGGCTGTACCGCGTGCTTGTAAAATACGGCGGCGGCTCCGGCACGCGCGATGATCCGTATCGTATCGACTATTACGACCAGTTGGAATTGATGAGCGAAGAAAAGGCACGCGGATATTTTGTGCAGACAACGGACATATCTTTCCCGGCTTGGGCAACGCATACGCCGATTTGCACTGTAAATGAACTGAAAGCAGACCCCGATACCGAGCATTTTGAGTATGACGGCGGCGGGCATTCGATTGAAAATCTCGAAGCACCGCTGTTTGATACAGTGTCCGGCGCGGTGATCAAGAATGTGAATATCCGCAATTCTGCGATTGTTTCAGAGGATTACAAAGACTATGGTTTCCTTGTCTGCAAGGTGTTCAATTATCATGATCTCGCGGAGGACGGGCAGCGGTATGAAACCGGCGAGACTGTGATTCAGCATTGCTCGGTGGCGCATGCGTCGATTACGCTGAAGCTGCCGGAGACCGAGGCACCTGCCGAAACGACGACGGAGATTGTGCCGCCCGATGTGATTAAATACGATGAGGACGGCAACATCATCGAACCGAAGGCAGAACCCGTCGAGCCGACGAAACATGCGGAGCATTGCATCGGCGCGATCACGGGCATCGGCGGGGAGATTTCGGGCTGTTATGTCACCGACTTCGGCATTTATGCCGATCTGCCGGACTACTATCTTTATTGCGGCGGTATCTCCGGCAAGCCTGCGGCGGTGAGGAATTCTGCGGTCTATTATTATTCTGCGCAGGGTAATATCTTCCATGCGGGCGGCGTTGTCGGTTCTGCTGCCGGTGCGCGTGCATACGACGCCGCAGGACGAATGCTGCCGGATTGCTGCGGCGGGAGCATTCAGGGCTGTCTGGCGCGAAATATTATACTGAAATCCGAAGTTGCGGCAGGCGGCATTGCGGCAGAGGGCACGAGCGATGCCGAAGGTGCGCTGATTTCCAACTGTTACGCAAATGCACTCGATTTCTCCTGCGGTGAATTCAAGGATGCAGAGCGTGCAGAGTGCATCAAGGCAGGCATGGTCGGCGGAATCGTTGCAGTAGATGGCGGCGGCAGATTCGGGCATTTGGTTACGAATTCTGTGTCTCCTGCGGACTTCATGGTAATCGGGCAGAGGGTGAAATCGTCGTTTGATGATACTGTGCGGCAAGCACCTGATTATGCGTTTTATCAGGAGAATATTCTGACTGTGCTCAATCGGAATACTGTGAATCCGATTGACCCGAAGGAGATTTACACCGGCAGCTATATGTTCGGCGAGAACGGCGAATTTGCCGATGAAACAGGCAGTCTCGCATATCCGCAGGCTGTGAGAGATTTGATTATGAGAGAGCAGGAGGATACCAATGAATGAAACGAAAAAACAGGATGTTGATTTTGAAGAAGATACGAAGAAATACAGCCTGCGCGGTGCGCAGCAAGCCATTGCCCGCAAAGAAGCGGCAATTCAGAAACGTGCAGCGCAGATAACCAGATTGCGTGCAGAAAACAAACAGGATGCGCAGTTTATCCGCAAGCTGCAAGCACATTGCGATGAGCTGCGGCAGGCAGAAATCGTGCGGCGCGTCGGGCAGCTTTGCGGCAGCGGGAATGAGATGACAACCGAACGGCTCAATAAGCTGCTCGATTTCTGCGAGCTGGCGGGAGATGCGCTGTCTGCGGTGAGCGTGGAACAGTTGGTCGGGCTGATTCAGGGAAAGATCGCGCAGCCGAGTGAGTTGGCGGCGCGGGCACAGGAAATTTATGATGAGAATACGGGTAATGCCGTGAAGAAATAAGAAAGGTGGGCTGTACGGTGAGCATATTTCGGTTAAGTAACGATATATTTTCACTCAGATTGAACGCACAGGAAATCGCTGTATATGCGTATCTGTGCAGTCTTCCACCTAGTACAAACACATTGCGAGGCGACGCTGTCATTGCAGTGAGGCAGCGCACAATCGCTGCACATTGCGGCATCAAATCCCCTGTTACTGTCTCCAGAACAATCGACCGGCTCCGGCAAAAGGGGCTGGTTGAGCATCTGGAGCGCAGCAAAAAAGCGGATGGACAGCGCGGGACATACAGCTATGCAGTCAAATTGCAGCAGATTGATAAAGGGTATTTCATGGTAGAACGCCGCGTATTCGGTATGCTCACACCGCGCCAGATGCTTGTGTATCTCTTTCTCTGCAAGTCATTCAGCACAGTCCTGCATGACTGTTGGAACAGCTATAATGACATTGCCGCTCAGATTGGTATGAAAAGGAAATCTGTCGTGCAGATTATCGGAGAATTGGTCGCTGCCGGGCTGATTGTGCGGATGCAGCGCAAGGCGCGGGAGAATCGGCGTGTGTTCGTTGACAATCACTATCTGATTGTGTGTTTCACAGCCGGACATATTCGCAGAAAAATGCCGAGACAATATCTTGCCTCGGCATTCGTTCTGACAAACTATTTTCATGATAATCGGAAGGTGTGTTCTGTTCAGTCGCTGTTCTTCATGCCTGTTCGGGGTAGTCCCTGAGATGCACCTCTATATTCAGTACCCAAGTCTATATACGAATTGAAAAATGAATTCATTGTATATCCGTTCCGGCATGGATTTCTTTACCGCGCGTAAAGATAGTATTCAACAGATCACATCGAAGCACGGCGGTCAAGTGCAGGGCGGCTTTTCTTTTCAAGATTGTAAGACAAAACCGCAGCTATGACGAATCACAACTGCGGCTCTTACATTTCATATAACGTAATCATCTTGCCGATTTCAAGCAGGTCAGTCGGCTGAATCGGACCGTGAACAAGGTCTACATCCAGCTTCAGCACATCTTCCAGTTTCAACTGCAATCCCGTCAGAGTCAATAGCGTCACCGGCTGATAAAATTCAACGATCAAATCGACATCGCTGTCATCACGGTTTGTACCGGCTGCGCGGGAACCGAACAGGATAATACTCTTGAGGTGATACCCCTGAATTGCAGACAGTATTCTTTGTTTTAATTCGCTGATTGTCATGTTCGCACTGTTCATTTACAAGTATTGTTCTAATTCTTTCGCAAGAGCCGGGAGATCATCGTGAATCGTATCCCAGACAATACGCATATTGACACCGGAATAACCGTGGACAATCCGATTCCGCATACCGTAAATCTGTTTCCACGGTATCGTTGTAATTTGCTGTTTCATATCGTCTGAAAGTGTAGTTTTAGCGAGTTCACCAATCTGCATCAGATTAAACACACAGGCTTCAACACGCATGGAATCCTGCTGGAAATCATCGAGGCTTGTGCATTCGGCACAGTATTTCAAAACAGAGCAGATGTGGTGATAAATCTTCTCCAAGACCTGCTGATCTTTAGCTTCCATAAATCACGACTCCTGTTCTTGCGATCTCACGGTCAACCTCAGAATCCGGAATAACCTGTGTCGTATCCAACAAATCAACATCTTTCCCCAAAGCATTGACAACATCTTCCAGCAATCCAAAGAACGCCATGCCTTTTAAGCCGCTGTCTACAAGCAAATCTATGTCGCTGCGCCCCTGTGCGAGCCCTTTTGCATATGAACCGAACAGCACGGCTTTGCGGACGCGGTATTCCGAGAAAATAGGGTTCAACATCGTCTGAATCTGCTGAACAGTATAGGTTTGCTGCATCACACGATCACCTCCGGATAAACAAGATGAAGCATCATTTCCCTAACTAAAGTATAGCATACAGAGTGTAAAAAGTCAAGATGCGCGTATGTGCATCAGAAAGGAGTTCCCAATGGACAAGCATACCCGGCATATTCACATTTTCCACATCACACTTTTGGTCGCGTCCCTCACAGCATTCAGCGTTCTGTATCTGTTGCCGCTGATTGGAAACGGCAGAAGTCCGCCGAGCGCAGCGTAACGCACAAAGAATCACGGTTCATTTTGTGCATTCAGACGAACTTTTCCGAATTTCAAGATTTCGCGCAAAAAGTCTCGACTTACACGCATTAAAGTGCTAAACTGTGAAAGGAGAGAGGCATATGGCAAACACCAATCACCTCACCCCGCTGGGCGGATACAGCGATGCCGGAGCGCAGATGCTCCGGAAAATGTCCGAAAATGCGACGCTTTTGACCGATTTCCTGCGGTTTCAGGGGCGCGTATTCAAGCATCCGGCGTCGATCGCGCTGGAGTTCTTCACACAGAAGCCCGATGCAGCCTTCATCGCAACCGCGGCGCAATGGGAAAAAGCCGGCTTTACCCTGACGCCCGGCAGCGAGGCAATCCGCTTCTTTGATGAACACGGCAAGACGATCGAGATGTACGATTTCTCACAGTGCGAAGAGGAAGCGCCGCCGATGATCTGGGCGGTGACGAATCAGAACCTTGCCGCAGTCAAGGAAGGCATGAGCATCCCCGCAGATTCCAGGCTGATTGACGGTCTGGTTGCAAAGTCCGTGGATTCCGAACTGATCGTCAACGCGATGCAGATGCTGAATGTCCCGCCGCAGAATCATGCAGCATTTCAGCGTTCAATGGTCAGCTCTGTGGCGCAGATTATTGCGGGACGGCTCTCCGTCAACGGCGGCAATTTCCGCGTACAGACGGACAATTCCGCATTCCGTTCACTGAAATCGACGGAACAGCGCATGATCTTTCTGGCAATCGCGGGCAAGGCAGCGCGAGGAACGCTGCGGCAGATCGAAAACATTGTAACCGAAACGAGTGTGCAGGCAATGCTTGCAGAACAGGAGGCGAAAAATGCTGAATTACGAAGAATGGCTGAATCTCAGCGAGGAGCAAAGGCTGAATCTGACGGACGCGGAACTGCCGCAGATTCCGGCAGATCAGCTGACAAATCACCTGACCGCATCGAAAGCGGAGAAGCGGGACGGCGTGATGGGCTGGAAGATCACGCAGGAGATCAAAAACGGCTCACGGACGCTGTGGTTTCCGGAGTTCAGGCAGAAGAAAGTGAACGGAATCCCGATGTGGTACCGGTTCAATCCGATGAACGCGACATACGAGCTGCAAGTGGAGACGGAGCCGTCGATGGAGCAGGAGCCGATCGGGAGCTACGGTCTGGCGTGGATGCACTTCATGGAGTCGAATCACCCGGAGCTGGTGGAAGTGATGCGGATGAAGCACAGCTTCCTGACAACAGCGCGGTCGGTGGACAAGAGCGCGTGGGAGTACCGGAATCTTCTGGACAAGCAGTACGAGCAGATGAACCCGCGCCCGAACGGGACATTCGAGCAGAATCTGGCATGGGAGAGAACGCGGGCGTTTTACACGGACGGAACAGTGATGCGGGAGCGCGTGCTGGTTCCGCTGACGAGACCGTAAAAGAGAATACGGAAGAACCGTCAACCGAATCGGCTGGCGGTTTTTCTATGCCCGCACAGGGAGAGCAGCTTAGTTTGTTTGGCACGGAGGATACGCCGGAAGAAGCCGATGAAAAGACGCAGCTTCTCCGCGAAGATCTCGGTCACGGCTCCGGGTTTGTGAACGGCAAACTGCGCATTGCGGAATACTTTGAACAGCATCAGCCGACTGACAAAGAGCTTTCTGCGTTTCTCCAGAAAGAATATGGGATCGGCGGTCATTCCGGCCCGGATATGGCGGATGTGAGCTATGACAGCAAGGGTATTCACATCATTTCAGCAGATAAGAAAGGCAATTATCACTATACTTGGGCGCAGGCTGCAAAAGAGATCCGCGGCATGATTGAGCGCGGTGAATACATTACGCCGCAGGATATCTATGATGCGGTTGACCATGCGCTGTATTATCTGCGGGAGGTTGCGCGTCTGGATGACCGGGAGCGCGATTGGTATACTG
>JAEEGK010008278.1_pt1 | contig 24571 bp, 17 predicted proteins | sample 8958771 | NCBI WGS metagenome assembly JAEEGK01 (sample SAMN16246547, study PRJNA631951) | gut metagenome | biome: gut microbiome; feature: rumen; material: SC-attached | host: Bos | place: Iran: Karaj | collected 2018-10
TGTATTGTATCGCTTGGATTATACACTCGCAGCGAAACCCCATCTGAACGGTTCACTGTGTTTTCTGCAGATAGGTCCGGCATCCTTGCATTTTGGTATGTCTGGACATCTCGCCCTTCTTTCACCATGCGACGGTCATCCGGCGTATTCCCGACTCCATCAATCACATGGCAACCGCGCGGATCGTTGCACGCACAACCGGTCAAAAGCAAAAAGGCTATAACACAAGCAAGTTTCATCGTTTCAAAAAAATAGATTTTTCCGCACACAAAAAAAAGACACAACCCCTGCAAAATCAGCAATTTCACCCGAACCAATTCATATTCCAAAAATTAATTTGTATATTCTCCCTATGCTCAACTACTTATTCCTCATCCTCGCCATTGTCGCAGAGGCGGCCGGCACCACGCTCCTCAAGATGTCGGAACAGTTCACCAAGCTCGTCCCGTCCATCGCCTCGCTCGTCTGCTACGTGGCGTCGCTCTATCTGTTGAGCCTTTGCCTGCGCACCATTCCCATCGGCATCGCATATGCCACCTGGTCGGCACTGGGCATCGCCCTCATCACCATCAGTGGCATCTTCTTTTTCAAGCAGATGCCCGATCTCGGAGCCATCATCGGGCTCGTCCTGATTATTTCCGGCGTAGCCGTACTGAATCTATTTTCAAAGATGGATATTCACTAGGTTCAGAGAACCTTTTCCATAAACACGCACTCAAACGTGTCATGATGGGCTTTACCGCTTTCATTAAAGTGGTAGCCCATTTTTTCATAGAAGCTCGCAACATTCACGCGACTCGAGATTTCGACTTTCTTGACGCCAACCTCGCGCATCCACTTTTCGGCCTCAGCAACAACGGCCTGGCCTAAATGTTTGCCACGATATTCCGGCAACACCACGACACGCCCGATTTCGGCAACGCCCTCGCGAACTTCAAACCAGCGGCAAGTGGCCACCGGGTAAATATCGTCCAGCGCCAAAATGTAATGACAGCTCTCGCCATCATGCACATCGATTTCAGCATCCAGAGGAATCTGGTACTTACGCATCATCGCAGCCATGCGCACATAGTAGGCACCAGCCCGTTCGCTTTCTTTTGTAACGCGAATAATTTTCATGAATACGACCGATTAGTCTTCTTCAGAAATTCCCATAAGGGTCATGGCACCTTTCCAGGTTTCCTTGTTTTCAAAACCATCGCGCTTGCCTCCACCGTAGCGGGCGTGCGCGAATTCTTCTACAAGCGATTCCCAGCCTTCGAGCTTTCCATCTTTCACAAGGTTGTCGAGGTTGACCGCGGAGGCGGCCATTCCGAATTTTCCCGCCACGTATTCCTTGCAAATGCTTTCGAGCTCCAGGAGCCATTCGCGGCTATCTGCCGTATTCACGCGCTGTTTAAGGACCATCATGCGTTCACGCAAGGCATCTTCTGCAGCATTTTTAGCTGCGGCAGCCTCTCGCACGGCAGCACGGCGTTTCACGCGCCACAGGCCCGCCAAAAGCACGCAAATTGCAACTACAAGTCCCACACCAAGCGGAAGCGGGTTAAACGGTTCATTCACGCGCACATCCACGCTTTCGCTCCGCAAATCGAGCGGTTGCCCCATTTGCGTCGGAATTTCAAACCGCATCGCCGGAATATGCAAGTTGCCCGTATCAGCAGCCAAAATCTTGTAGGTAAACGTAATCGAGGCAACTTCCTTGCCGTCTTTCACAGAGCGCGCCGATTCCTGCGACATGCCCACCTGAGTCAGGCCCTTCGCATTCGCCGTGCCCGTCGGCACCACCAAAAGCGCACTCCCTTGCACGCCCCAAGAAACCGTCACCGGGAATTCAAACGTGTCGCCCACGGTCACCGCGGGCATTCCACCTTGCGGCCCCGCGGAAATCGAAATCCCGAGCTGTTCCGGCGTCGGCATTTCGATCTCCGGCGCCGCGACAACACTATCGCTAGCGCCAGCAGACTGCACCGAATCCGCCACCACATTTTCATTCAAAGAATCGTTTTCCATACGAGGGCTAATATACAAAAGCCGAGAGTTGCGGGCAAGTTCACTTGCACATGACCGAGGCGTCAAATATGACTCTGCGAAAGCAGAGGCCATATATAAAAAGCCAAGAGTCGCGAGCAAGTTTTGCGCGGTATAAAAGAAACCCTAGACGTTTCAGTCTAGGGTTTCTTATACCGGCGAGGGGCGCTTATTTACGCTAATGCAATTTCGTATTCGCCCCGAGCTTTTATATTAGAACGGTCTTACAAAAGCACCGTTCAGCAAGGCGCTATACATTCCAAGCAGAATATCCGTAAAGTAGCTGCTACCGCTATTGGACGGAACCTTTGCATTGACCAAGGCCGTGCAAGATTCAAGCCAAGTCGGGTTGTTGCCAAGGCCAGTTGCGCACCAAGCCGAAAGCCAATGGGCCGGAACTGTCGAAGTATTAGCATCTTTCTTGGCCGGATCCCACGAGTAGTTGATTGCAAGAGCCGCACTGGAAGGGTCGCCACCGGACTTTCCGACAATGAAGGTATTCAGCGTGGTCAGCACACTGAGAGCACGCGGATCCTGGAACCAGTAGTAGTCCCACGCAATACGCCACGGAATACGCACCGATTCCTTGTTGAACGTCCAGTAAGTATTATCGGCAGAACCATTGGCCGGCTTTGCTGCAGCGCCAGCGGCATCGCTCCAGTCAGGGAACACGCCGGTACCCGCAGCCTGCACCGTGGCCATGTAGTTATACATGGCATCAAGCACGCCAGTCCAGTTGTGGTTCGGGTCAACCATGGCGAACAAGCGGAGCGCGACCGGAGAGAAGTAACTCAAGTTGTAGACAATCGGGCCCGTGGAGCCGTCCCACATGGGAGTGTCGCCCGACAAGAGCAGCAGGCTTGTCTTATTGACTTCGTGGTCCCAAATGGCGCCAATGATATTCAAGGCGTCAGCAAGGTATGCCTGGTTCTGGGTCTTGTAGTACATCAACACCAACGAAGTCGCGATATCCAAGTCGGCATCCGTAGCACTGGAATTGTCAATTTCATTATAGTGGAAACTGAACGTAATCCACGGAGTCAAATAAGCCGGAACTGTCGATGTAGAATTGTACGCACGATAAGCCCTAGAGTAATTCCACAAGCGAATGAACGCGTCCTCATCACCATTGAAATAGGTCAACAACATGCCGTAACCCGTACCTTCAGACACCGTGCAACCACGGGCCTTCATGCCAGGAACAGTAGAGTTCTTGTCTTGGCATTGCTTGGCGTAATAGCCCGTAGTCTGGGAAGACCAAATGACACGACCCGCAGGCAGAAATTCCGGGAAGAAAATGTCTGCATAATCTTGGGCAATGTCAGCATAATAAACAGATTCTTCTTCAAACGTGACAAAGTGGAAAGGCTTCCAAGCCTGGTAAACCGTTGCCGGGTAAGCCGTATTGGCGGTAGAGGCAAGAGCCACCGTCGGAGTCCACGGAGCCGTCGGGTCAACAACCACCGGCGTCGGATCGGTCGGAGTCACTGTCGGATTCGTGCTGGGATCCGTCGGGTTCACAGTCGGATTCGTGGAAGGGTCAGTCGGATTCAAAGAAGGATCGGTCGAAGGATCTACAACCGGATTATCCGCAGGAGCTGCCGACGAATCATCGCCGCAAGCCATTAAACCAAATGCCGCACTTAAAACCAAAGGGGCAAACATCGGAGCTAAAAGTTTTTTGATCTGCATAATAGCCTCATTTTCAGTTTTGAGTTAAATATATATTTTATTCCCCCTATACGGAAAAATAACCCTCAAAAATAATAATAGGTATGGTCTAAATCACAATACTGTATACAATTAGAACAGGCCGCGCGAAGCGCGACCTTTTCTTAAGATTTTACCGAAGTAAGATTACTTCAGCATGATCTGCTGAGAGAGACCCATAGCGCGAACCATGTAGACACCAGCCTGGAGCTTGGAGAGGTCCATGGTCTTCACGGAGGAAGCAGCCATCACGACCTGGCCCTGGAGGTTCACGATTTCAGCCTTGGCAACAGACTTGCCGAAGGAGAGGGTGCGGCCAGAGAGCTGAGCCTTGAGAGAGCCAGCGATAGCCTTGTCGCCGATAGCGCCATGGCATTCGTAACCACTACATCCACCGTAAGCACCGAAAGCCATGATGTTGAACTTACCAGTGGTACCATCCTTAGCCTGGATCTTGAACTTCAGAGCAACGAGCTTAGCGGCAGCTTCGTCACCGGTAATCTTGCCATCGCCCCAGCCAGCCTGCTTAAAGTTGGCCCAAGTGAATTCCTTCGTGGTACCAGCAGTAGACTTAGCGAGAGTCACAAACGGGTTGTCGTAGCCGAGAGCCTTGTCTTCAGCGTCGCCGAGACCCATTTCGAGGGTTGCGCCCACGTCAACGGAGTAAGCGATGCAGACACCGCCCATAGCGGTAGCGTCAGCAGCGACCATCACTTCAGAATCAGCGTCTTCGCTACCAGCAACGTTGAAGCCGATACCAACGAACGGGTCATAAGTCAAGGTACCCTTGCTCAACTTGAAGGTACCGCAAACACCGGCGCAGTAGTCGATGATCGGGTCAAGGGCTTCCGGAGACCATTCAGTACCCTTCGGAACCGGCCAAGTAACAGTAGATGCGCCACCGTCGGCGTCATCACCGTAGTTGAACCAATAACCGGACTTTTCGCCACCGGCGTCGAGTTCGGTGTTGACCTGGTAGACCATACCGTCACCCATCCAAGTTTCGAAGCCGAAAGACATCGAAGCTGCGGCCAGGAAGGCAGAAGCAGTAAGAATTTTCTTGTTCATAATTCTCTCTCTTTTTTTTGATGTGATAGCTCAAAATGAGCGGTTTGCCCCTTAATATATCTTTTTTTTCGCCCCCTTGTCAAAGATTTTTTCTCATTTTACGCCATTTGTCATTTGGCCTTACAACAAACGCCTATTTTTCGCGAAAAACGCAAACAGGTCTACAAAAATTTACAAGAATCCCCTAAATTCGCTCAAATTCCAAATGTTAGCTACATCACACTTGATACATGCTCAACTTTTTTATTTCTTTCATAAAAGTGTCAAAAAAAGAAAAAAACTTATTTTTACCGCTATGCCTAAAAAGTCTCTACATAATATGCTTGCTGCAGCATCTATCGCCACGCTCTTTGCAACGCAGGCTCTCGCAGCACCGCAATACCCCTTCCCCCAGCAAATGACATATAAGTACGGCAACACCGCAACGTATGTCGACCCAAACGTCATCCAGACACATTTCAACGACTGGAAAAGTGCCTGGTACGAAGACATGGGCAACGGAACCGCACGAATCATCAGCCCTAACGACAGTACCGAAATGTCGGTGTCCGAAGGTATTGCCTACGGCATGATGATCATGGTCTACATGTCGAGCACCCAAGCCGACCACCAAAGCGAATTCGACAAACTGTGGGCCTACTGGAAAAAGTACGCCGGCGGTTCTGCCGCGGGCATGAACTGGCATGTGAACAACAAGAACGGAAACGCCGACAACGGTTCTGCTTCTGACGCAGACATCGATGCCGCATTCGCCTTGATCATGGCCTCCAAGCAGTGGAACAACAACACCTACTTGAACGACGCCAAGACCCTTATCAGCTGGATGAAATCCAAGGACATGGAAAGCGACGGCCGCGTCAAGGCCGGCAGCAACTGGAACCCGGCATTGAACCCCAGCTACGTGATTCCCGCCGCATTCAAGCTCTTTGCCGACGTCACCGGAGATTCCTTCTGGGAAACCGCCGTCAGCACAAACCTCAAGCACCTTTCGCAGTGCCAGAACGCAACCTCGGGCCTGATGCCCGACTGGTGCGATTGGAGCAGCCACAAGGCCGCGGACAATACGGGAGCCGCCGTTTCGGGCGGCAAGGGCGGATTCTTCGATGACGCCGCACGCACCCCCTGGCGCATGGCCATGGCCTACAACTGGTACGGAATCAAGGAAGCAAAGCAGGTAAACGACAAGATTGTCCCGTGGCTGGAAAAGTCGACCTACGGCGACGCCAATATGATTTGGCCGGGCTACTCTCTTGACGGAGCAAGCTGCCCCTACGCCTTCTTTACCACATCTACCTATGTCGGGGGCCTCGGACTCGCCATGGGTTCGGCAGACAATCCCAAGAATTACCTGGAATCTGTCTACACGGTTCTTGCAAACTCCGAAGGCGCCAAGAAGGCCGGCGCCTACAAGGGTGAAAAGTACTACCCCGCCACGCTCAACATTCTGTACATGCTCTCCATGAGCGGCAACATGCCCAACCTTTACGACATGACGGGCCTTACCAAGTACACCCTGACCAAGACCCGCATGCCAACCGCCCCGAACGCCACCTTGATGCCGGTCAATTCCGGCGCAGCCGTATGGGGTTACGAAAACTGGGGCACCTACGCCGACAAGTACGGCGTCACGGTCATGGTTCCTGATTCCGGCAGCTCGGGCGTTTACAAGATGGCCGATGGCAGATACATCGTGAGCGCCGAAATGCGTATCGCCTCCGAACCCACCTACGAAGCCGGTGCCGACTTGATTTACCCCTTTGCAGGAGTCGCCCTTTCTTTCGACAAGCAGGACGGTTACTACGACCTTTCCGACCTTGCCGCCATCAGGCTCACCTACACGAGCCAGGGCGTTATCCGCTTGGCCATTTTGGACCAGCAGACCATCATTGACCAAAACGAAGGGGGCGAACCCGGGTTCTTCTTGCACCCGTCAGCCGAAGGCACGACTGTAAACATCGGCGTCACCGAAGACGATTTCGGCTACAGTTACGAAGACTACCTGAAAGACAAGTTTGTAACGCCCTCCTGGGTGAGCGGCGGCGGAAACGACCGCGATATGGTCATGAAGGCTGTCCGTGGACTCAAATTCGAGCCCAAAATGAGCAAGGGCGGCTTCGGAGCCATCACCATTTACGCCCTCGAGCTCCTGGACGCCCAAGGCCAGGTGATTACCCGCCTTACGAACGGGAATTTCGACGCCATTAGCCCCAAACGTGCCGTAAACGCCAAAAATGCTCAAATTCAGGGCAAAAACATCGTTTTCAGCAATATGCCGGGCAACGCCAAGCTTGAAATCTTCGACATGAACGGCAACAAAATCGCCTCGACGGGCCTCCAGAAGTCCGGTTCCCTGGCCATTGACCAGCTAGTTCACGCCAAGGGTAACTACATCGCCCAAATCAAGGGCGAAGGCGTCCAAAAAAGTCTCCGTATTCGCAGGTAAACATTATTTTAAGGGTTACTAGCCCCAATTTCTCCATAATTAAGGTATCTTTAACATCGATGGGAAAAAGTATGGGAATCTATAAGGGAAAACTCATGAAAGCTACAAAATTACTCCCCTGCCTGCTCGCCTTCGCAGCAATTCCTGCAATGGCCGCTGCAGCAAATGCAACCCCAAAACGAATTGGCCCCGTAAGCTACTACGGAGCACTTCACACCAGTGGTGGTAAAATCATTGGCGCCAAGAACAACGAAGAAGCCGTGATCCGCGGCATGAGCCTTTTCTGGTCCGACGCTACAGGTATACCCTACTACAACAAGAACGTCATTAGCTGGGCAGCCGAAAACCTGCCCATGGACGTTTTCCGTTTCGCCATGGGTATTAACTATTACGACAGCGATGGCGGTACTAGCAATGCCCTCGACAAGAATTATTCCTATGCGGGCGCACCCGAAGGATACATGACCACGATCGACCAAATGGTGGAAGCCGCTATCGAAAACGACATCTACATCATTCTCGACTGGCACAGCCACCGCGCCGACAGCGAACAAAGCATCGCCAAGGAATTCTTCAAGAAGATGGCAGAAAAGTACAAAGACGTTCCTAACGTCATTTACGAAATCTTTAACGAACCCGTGGGCCAGGGCTGGGGCACCATTCAAGGCTATGCCAATGCCGTTATCCCCGGTATTCGCGCAAGCACCGAAAACCTGGTGTTGGTCGGCACCCCGAGCTGGTCTCAGATGACCCAGTACGGTGGCGTCAGCGGTACGAACGTGGGCTACGTGCTCCACTTCTACGCCGGCACCCATGGTGTCGGTACCTATGGTGGACGCGCTACCAAGGCCAAGAGCGACGGTAACGCCGTGTTCATTACCGAATGGGGCACCACCAATGCCGACGGTGCTGGCAGCCCGAGCAGCGGTAGCACCCAGGAATGGTTGAGCTTCATGGACCAGAACAACATCAGTAACTGTAACTGGAGTCTGCGCGCTGTCGGTAGCCAATACGCAACTAACGGCAAGCAAGAAACTTCAGCCATATTCGATGGAGGCTCCGACGGAGATTTGAACACTGTCGGCAAGCTCAATAGCGCAAGTTACAGTGCATCCGGTAAGTTGGTTCAGCCGTACCTCGCAAAGCACAAGCGCGATTGGGCTAGCATGCTAGCCAAAACCCTGAAGAGCGGGTCCTGCTCCTTTAACGCAACAACGGTCAAGGAATCCGAATCTAGCGTCGCAAGCGCCTTCAAGTCCGGTTGTACCTATGTCTCCAGCAACGAAGGCGTCGTGACCTCTACCGGCGACGTCAAGAGCGCAGGTTATGTCATCATGACCGCTAACGACGGTTCGCAATCCGTGGTGCAGGTGACGGCTATTCCCAAACAGACCATCCCGAACTTCCAGGATCTGTCTTGCAACTACAGCGGAACCTGCAGCGTCAACCGTACTGTTGCTTACTCCGACAAGGACAAATCCAGCAAGAAGAAAGAATGGATCTTGACCACCGATACCAAGACGCTTGAAGGTTCTACCTTTACTGTTACATCGCTCAATCCCGAAATTGTTGAAGTCAAAAAAGCCTCCTGCGTTTCGGACTACTGCTCTAACACGCAGAGCGGCAAGCAGGTGACCATGTATGAATTCAAGGGCTTTGGCACCGCAAAGATTGTCGGAACCGCTCCGGCAGCCACCGGTTTTGGCGCTCTGAACGACACCATCACGGTAACCTTCACCAAGGCTACCAACAAGATGACCAACAACTTCAAGAACACTACGCTCGCCTTCGGTGCAAACGCACCCAAGTTGGTCCCGGACACCACGATGTACCACACCAAGGTTACCTACACCTTCAACGGCAAGGAATCTTCTCCTTACGTGACCAAGAGTGGTAACGGCCTTACCGCCGGCAACCAGAACGCTATCGTGCGCATTACCGCCAACTCTCCGGAAGCCGACAATTACCAGGAACTCCACCAGAGCATTACGGTAATCGTGGGTGACAGCTCTCAGGCTGTGAACAAGGATGAATACTACAACTCTGAACCGGTCGTCGTTCCGCCGGATACTGGCGTTGGCATTCTCAAGACGAACAAGGTCCTGCCTCTGCACGCCACTATCGCCAAGTCCATGCTGAGCGTAGGCTCTCGCGATGCTGGCGACATCAACGTGGACGTATTCTCGGTGACGGGCCAGAAGGTTCTCTCCAAGACCATGCGCAACAACGCAACGATGTCTCTCGCCAATGTCCCGACCGGTTCCTACCTGATCGTGATTACCCAGGACATCAAGCAGCTGAACGTCAAGTGGAACAAGGCTGAATAATCCAGTTCCCGCGAACTAAAGCGCAATACATTTTAAATACAGGCTAAGCAATTAGCCTGTATTTTTTTTGCCCTCATTTTTACGCACATTGTATTGCTGCATACAGCAAGCGCATATTGCCTAAACGCATACTGCCGGCAACCATAGCGTGCCATGACAGTCTGCAATTATAGCAGGCGCAACGCAACAAACAACACGAAGCCCTAATCATTCACTCATAGACGGCGATTGCAGGCGATTTATGACAAGGGTTCTTGCCCACGCAGCACATCGAATAAGCACCGTAGCGCGGGCATATACCAAAAGAACGACGTATCGTCAAGAAGATCGCTGTACCCAATTACTGTACCCGGCTACCACCGCTAAAAAAAGACCCCGCTTCGAGCGAGGTCCTAAAGAGCTTTCCTAGCGAACTAAGGACTACTTCTTCTTAGCCTTGTAGTTGACTTCGGGGCGGAGCTGCAAGCCGATGGTCACGAGGAGCGAGACGATCGGTTCGTGATGGTCTTGGGAGAGGTCATAGACCGCAACGCCGGCCATGCCTTCGCTCTTGACCTGTTCGGCCACTGCCTTCACAGAAGGAATGCCCATGAACACGATCGTTTCTGCATCGCTCACGGCCACTTCGGACTTGGAAGAAGCATCGAAGGTCACCTTGTATTCCGGAGAATCAAACTTGCCCATGAGTTCGGCGTAGGACACGTAACCTTCGTTACCGCTACCCGTACCCTGGTGAGAAGTTCCGAGACCCTTGGCACCGCTCCAGGTCTTGCCATAAAGGAAGATAACCGGCACGAGCAAGTCACCGTTCACGCCGGCGCCCTTCACAGCATCCAAGGTTTCTTCGACAGATTTAGCACTCTGGTTCGGGACCACGGAGGAATTGTCTTCGGTCATCTGGTCGGCCATGAACACGTCCACGTAAGCGAGGCGGTTCAGAGCGTCTGCCTTGTAGGCATCCATGCCGGCAGCCGGATAAATCACGGCGGTCACCGTAGAGCCCGAAAGGCCATCGACCAAGGCATTCAACAACTTGGCATAATCTTCGGCATCTTCAGCCGTGAGGTTCTGCCAGTCGACTTCGACGCCGTCGCCGCCGTTTGCAGAAAGCCAGCTAGAGACATTCGAAACGAAAGTCGGCAAAAGTTCTTCGGAAGAAGCGATAGCCTTCAAGTTGCCTTCGTTTTCGATACCACCCACGGAGACAATCAACTTCACGTTGTTGTCTTTGGACATCTGCACAAGCGTCTTGAAGTTTTCGGCGTCGTTTTCGTCAGCAAAGGCGACCGAGCCGTCTTCACCGGCTGCGAGGCCGACATAGTGAATGTCGGTCACAAAGTTGTAGCGGATATCCTTCGGATAGAACTGAGAATACTGGCTCCAGTAAGGGTAGAATCCAACCACCTTGTCGGCGGCAGCCTGGGCAGTAACCGCAGCTCCAAGAGCAAAAGTCAAAAGAATCGATTTAATGTTCATAATTTCACCTCGCCCTAGTTAATTTCACGGATCTGACCGTTGTCGTCGCAGTAAAGCTTGGTTGCCGGATAAACCTCGGTTTTCACCGGGTTGGCCTTTTCAGCTTCGGTGCACGGACGGTATGCCCAACCATGAGCCCTACCGAACATGACGTACTGGTAAGAAATGGCGAACGTATCGATGGCAACACTCTGAAGCATCGTCAAGTCGTCGTCAACACCGTAGAAGTTCAACTGGTTCAAAACCTTCATGTGTGCGGCAGAAATCGCACCTGCAGTCGGCACCGAGATGGTGTCCATCTTCAAGGTATCCGTTTCAGCCTTGGTACCCTTTTTATTGAAGCTCATCTTTTCGGTGATTTCAATATCCACAGTATCAGAGCAAGCGGTCTTGTCGCATGTCTTGTAGCCATGAACAGCCGTAATGGTCGTGCCATCTTCTGCATAGTCGATCTTACCGGTTACAGCACCCTTCTTTACGCCAAAGTAAACAAGGGTTACAACAGGGGCCGCAGCATCGGTAGAGTCGTCAATCGCAAGTATCAAGGTGTCCCTTTTCGTTTCGCTTGCGAAAACGGAATCCTTAGTGCCACCGGCCCAGTCCTTTTCCCAGTCAGCTTCGGTAAAGCCGCCAAGCTGGGTAGAGACCATGATCGTGTGGAGCATTTCCGTACTGTCGGCATACTTGGCAACGTCAGCTTCCTTTGTAGAATCAAAAGCAGCCTGAGTGCCATTTGCCTTGGCGGCATCGGCAAGTTTCGAATTGTAGCTTGCCACAAAATCCTTGATCTGGACACGGACCAATTCAGGGTGCAGCTGAATGTAAGCAGCATCGCTGAAATCTGCGGGGAAGTTTCCGGCCAAGGCCTCTTCATCGTCAACATCCATGGAGGAGCAGCCGATAAGAGCAGAGGCAACCGCAGCAGAGAATAAAAGCTTAAAATTTTTCATTGCACACCTCTTAGAAGTTCACCGTCACGTCGGCGATGATAACGTTCTTGTCGATAGAAAGTTCTTGATTAGCAGGAGCGCCAGTAGCAAGGTCGATCGTCTGGAACGTCACCTTGTCCGTCAGCAAGCCGTACTGGACAGAAAGGTAGGAGTTCGGAGCGATCTTGACTCGAGGACCAGCCAGGAGCAAGGATTCTTCGGCCTTGTTGATTAAGGCGGAACCGGACACCGGGTAAGCGATGCCGAATTCGCGGGTAGACATCTGGTAACCGGCTAGGAGAGCGAGAGGACCGACGACATCCACGTTCAAGCCGGCCATGATGCGGTCGCTCTTACGCTGGAAGGCCTTGTCTTCTTCGCTGTGGTCGTAGGAGCCCTGGACCTTGATCTTGCGATCGAGACCGGCAATGCGGCCGACGTCCACGCCGAGGCCTGCGCCATAGCGCGTGTACTTGACTTCTTCAACATCGGAAGCAACCGTCGAAATCATGCCGAAGATTGCATTCAGTTCAACAGCACTGTTCCAGTTGAGGTCGACATTGACATTCAGGCCCTTGCGGTTGGGAGTAGCAACACCCATGGGCAGGGACATGTCGTTTGCCGGATCCATCAGGAACAAGGCCTTGTTCTGTTCGGAAAGTTCGAGACGCTTCAGGACATCGGCATTGTAGCCGTTGCGATAGAAGTGAGCGTTCTTGTAGTTGTTATACAGGCGAGAGTACATGTTGCTGGATTCCGCATCGTCGGTCAAGACGTTCTTGGAATAAGACGTCATGAGGTTCGTTGCGTTGAGCGGATTGGAATTGTACACGGCCAAGTACATGTTTTCGAGGCTGGCCATGCCGAATTCATCAACCAAGCTAGTGTAGTTGGCATCCTTGAACAGGGCGTTAGCGTTCAGCACTGTCGTACCGCCACGGTACACCGGGCTAGAAGCCATTTCGCTCCAGAACTTTTCATCGTTCTGCAAGTACATCACCTTGATGGAACCTTCGATACCTGCAATATCCAGGTTCACGAATGGTTCCACATAGAAGGCCATTCCGTCGTCCTTGACAATTTCTTCTTCATGGACTTCTTCCTGCCTGGTGCTTTCGGAAACCTTGATGTAGATGAAGGACGTATCCATCGGGTTCGTGATAGCCGGGTCTGTCTTGCTGGTGTATTCGGTAAGAGCGTATTCCTGCTTCTTGTAGTCCCTGACGTAGTCGCGGTCAACGCTCCACCAGCTCTTGGCAAGTTCGCCGTTCAAGCCGAAGGAAACCGGAAGATTCGAGAGCAGTTCCTTGGAATCGAAACCGATTTCAGCAGAAACCACTGCGTTGTCTTCGTAGTACACGGTGTCGGACTTAGCGATAGCGCGGGAGCGACGGCTCTTTTCGCGGTCAAACACATCGGTGTAGTTCACGCCCAAGTGTGCGCCAAAGGCGTCGGCACCGAGACGCAGGCCGTAGAAGTAGCGGTCAGAGAAATCGAAGTCGAAGAACACCTGGTCATACTTCTTGGCAGTGTTGCGCATACGGGCGCCCGTTGCCTGAGCATGAATGTCGCTGAAGGGGCCGATATTGCCGCTATGGAAGTCGGCGTTCAAGCCCTGCATCAGGCGGTTGCTCGTGGTATCGAGGTTACGCATGGCCAAAGCTTCGACACGCTTCTGGGCAAAGATTTCGGGTTCCTGGAGCAGCTTCTGCTGCGGAGTGTACAAGGTGTACGGCGTAAAGCCTACGCGCATGTAACCCAAGTTGAAATCCAGGTGCTTGTTCAAGATCGAGCCATCGTAGCTGAACCAGTGGCCAATCACCGGATTGTTGTTTTCGTCAAAAGCGCTCTGCCAATCCTTGTGCAGGCGGAGTTCCAAGTGGATCTGGGTTTCAGAGCTCGGACGTGCCGTGAGCACCAGGTTAGCGTCTGTATAAGCCTGGTTTTCCTGAGTCGGAGAATCATCGCTGAACTGGTCGGACTTGGCCATCGAGGTAAGGCCACCAGCCTTGATGTTTCCGTTGAGTTTAAGTCCCAAAACTGCGGCGTTCAGAGAGTCAAGCTTCTGCAGCAAAGAAGTCTGCTGGGCTTCCACGCTCTCGCCTTCGGCAAAAGCCGTCGCGGCAGAGAAGAGGATTGCGGAAGTAAGACCGAAAGCGGAAATTTTCTTATTGAACATCATACTTACACCCTCCCATTAAAATTCCACGTTAATGGAGGCTTCAAGGAGCATCTGCGAGAATTCATGCTTGAACTTTCCAGTCGCATCCTTCTTTACATCGTAATAATCCGGCAGGTTCGGGGAGCCGCCATCGGCGCCAGCGACAAGGAGGCCGGTATTGTATTCGTTTTCGACATTGATCATGCCGAAGTTCACGGCGAGCCATGCGCTAGGAGCAATGTTGTAGTCGAGGCCGACCATCCACTGCATCTGCGTACCCTTCAGCAAGGGAGCGTTCTGCGTAATCGCATTAGACGTATTCGTGAATTCCGTATTGATCATCTGCACGCCGAGATTCACGCCGAGGCGCGGCAGGTACTGCACGTAGAGGCCGCCGTTGATGAAGTCGGACTTTACTTCGGACTTCACTTCAGCTCCGCCAAGCGCGGCCATAAAGTCGGTTTCCAAGGAACGTTCGGAATGCTTGTAAGAACCGGAGATTTCAAGCGGCTTCGTGAAACCGATCATCTTGAAGATGTCGACCTTGGCGCCACCACCGAATTCCATGTAGCTTGCAGCCTTGTAGCTGAACGTCATAACGTTACCCATGTGGTCGTCATTTACAATCGTATTTCCCTTGACCTGGTTGAACATGCTGAACATACCCTGGACTTCGGCAAAGTCCTTGAAATTGCCGGTCAAGGTAGCACGGGCACCCATGCGGTTCGGAGTAGCAAGGCCGTTGGGCAAGGCAAGCTGGAGAGCCGGGTCATAGAGCGTTTCCATCAGAGCGAGCTGGTTACGCGTGAAGACGTTGGTCGTCCAGGAATTCTTGTTGTAGTTAGCGATGCTGTAGCTTTCGACATCGGAACCGGCAAATGCGTTGTCATCGGTACCGAGGGTCGTTGCCACCGGGCTGAACTTCGGGTCGAAATTGTAGAGAGCGTCAAAGGAAGAATACAGCGGAGAGTTCACGCCGAACTTGACCGTCTGACCGTCCTTATCGGAGTTCTGGATGCGCTGGGCAAAGAATCGCGGAGACTGAGCGAGGTTGTTGAACCAGTTGCTGTCGTTCATCACGAAGTCGACACCAAGGCGGGCACCGAAGGTTTCGTTCTTGTAGCCCACGTTCGCATTGACCAAGAGAGCCGTACCGCTCAGGTCTTCGGTATGGAAGCTGTCGAGTGCGACATAAGGTTCTTCTTCTTCGTTCAAGGCGAGTCCGACCAGGTTACCCATTTCGTCGTACTGGAGAGCGTAAGAAGAGTCGGCCGTATAGACCTTGTCGTTGGACATCGCGAATTCGCCAGTCACATCGAGAATCAGGTTGTTGTTCCCGATAAGCGATGCCACGTCGGCACCCAAGCGACCGCTCACGACCAAAGTCTTCTGCGGGTTGAGTTCGTAGGGGTTGATCGGCTCGCGTTCATACGGGTTCGTGTAGTTATTTTTCGGATGACGGTAAGTGTAGGAATAGCTGTCTTCGTTATCGAAGATGTACATGGGAGTCACACCCACGTAGACATTGCGATCGACAGGCAGGAGTTCGAAGTTACCGGCCAAGAGGAACTTGTCCATGTTGGCAGCCTGGGAGGCGCCCCAAACTTGTTCGTTAGGCATGATGCTGCCTTCGGCACCGCCGAGGTCCAAGACCGCGGTACGGTTGATACGGGCGAACAAACCTTCGGCACGGACCTGACCAAGGGCAGAACCGAGATCCTTACGGAACTGGAGGTTGACACCCTGCAGGTTACGCTGGTTGCCTTCGATCATCTGTTCGTGTTCGGCCATGTAACGCTTGCGGGCAAAGATCTGCGGTTCGTACATGATATCGAGGCTCGGCAAGAACAACGTCAGCGGAGAGTACTGCTGGCGGAAATCACCGACGACCCAGTAGAAGGAATCATCCAGATTGCCTTCGACATTGAGCCATGCGACCGAGACGGTCTTTGCGGCAGAAGCGAAGTATTCCTGCATGCCGGCGCCCAGGCGGACCATTGCGTTTGCACGCACGTTTTCCCAGGGGCGGAAACCGAAGTTAATGTCAGCAGTCACGAATTCGTCTTTTTCGACATTCGGCATGTGGTTAAGGCCCGAATAGTCGTTGTCGGTTTCGAACCTGGACGACTGGGCAACCGCGCGAATGGCACCGGTGATTTCAAGACCGCGCTTGGCGTTGATGGAATCTACCTTGCTCTCGAGCAATTCCTGATTTTCTACAGCCGTAGCTGCAGAAGCGGCCATGGAGGCGGCAAGAATGGCGGCAAAAGTCTTTTTCATATTCATAATCTTTTTCATGTTCTGCACCCCCTATTAGAACCAAGCCTTAGCTTCGGCAGAAATGTAGTGGGAATGCCAGTCATTAACCGAAATCGCTTCGTCGGAATGAGTCATCCACTTATAGCGAACGTGCAGACCAGCGCGATCGGCGAAGTCCCAGTCAAAGCCGATACCGATTGCGGTTTCGAGGTAGTTGATCGGGGCCTTTTCGTAGTACAGAGAAGTAAAGCTGTTGATCAGACTAGAGGTCTTGGGAATGTTCGGGGATACTTCCTTGGCCGTATAGGCGTTTTCGGCGCGGAAGGTTTCAAGACCGAGAACACCCACCATGTGGAAGGTCGGGGTCACAGCAACAGACGGTTCAAAGTGACCGTAGAAACTCCACAAGAGCATGTCCTTCTGGGATTCGCTGTAGGCAATCGGGGCGATCGTCGTAGAGAGACCGGAGATTGCGGCGTAGCCCGTCATCATGATCGTGCGGTCGGTACCGAACCAGCCACCGATATCGTAGCCACCCATGAAGGAGAGGTAAGAAGACCACTTGGTGTGAGACGGAACTTCACCCTTTTCGATCTGTTCGGTGCTTTCGTAGGCAACGAAGGATTCCCAGAGTTCCCAGGTTCCACCATAGAGACCGCCCTGCTGGCGATACTGCTTGATACCCCTGTCGGAACCAACCATGGTACCGGTACGGGCCACGTAGGCAGCGCCATCGGCGTTACCGGAGTCAGCCACGAACAGAGGCTTGTGCTTGGTCCAGGAATTCGTGGATTCCCACATGTTACGACCGTTCAAGCGGTAGTTGAAGAAAATGACATCCTGACCGTCTTCGATCTGACGATGCAAACCGTACTGCAAGTCAAAGTAGCCACGGTTGAAGGTCGGTTCCAACTTGAAGTTGAGGCCGGCCATGTTCGGGGTGTAGCGGAGAGAACCACCGTTCAGGTAGGCTTCGTCCTTACGCCAGCTGTTGAAGCGGGACGGGTTGCTCAAAGAATACGGAGAGTAGAAATCCTTCGGGAGGAAGATTGCTTCGACCGTCATGGGCCAGCCTTCGACATACTTGGACTGGGCCTTCACGTAAACACCCACCTGCGGGGTATTCATCTTGGATTCGTTAGCATCCGGGAGGTAACCACTACTGATGTTTGCATCGCTGTAGTTAGCGGCATCGGCAGTCTGGTAGAAGCGGACGGAGTCCGTCATGCTGAGGGCCACATCGGCCATCAAGTAGAGTTTCGGAGTAACGTTACCCTTGACGTCGATAGAAGCGACATGCGTATTGAGGATCGTGGGGCCGACATCGGAGAACTTAATCCACTGGTTACGGAATTCGTCTTCGTAAATGATATCGTCGTCAAAGATGACGCCCATGTAGTTCAAACCGAGAGTCAGGTTGTCCGCGATCTTTTCCTTGGCGATACGGCCGTGGTAGATGGAACCGCGGAAATCGTAAGTACCGGACATTTCAAGTTCGCCAGGCTGGCCACCATACATGCGCAGACCGTCACGAGTACCGATATCGGCATCGGCCGGCTGGGACACGAGGAACTGGGCCTTCATGTTGAACGGGAGCTGGTAGACGCTGGCAAACACACCACCGAAGCTGCGGTTGGTCCAGAATGCGCGGCCACCTTCCTTGACGGGCTTGAACACCTTTTCCTTATAGTAGGTAGAAACAGTCTTTTCGTCTTCGAACAGTTCGTACTGCCAAGCGAAGCGCGGGTTGGTTTCACGTTCCCACATAGTGAGCGGAGAAGCGTTTGCCCAGATAACACCACCGGCGGTCACGTAAGCGCCAAAGACGCCTGCGCGAATGTCCACGCCGAAGTTCATTTCTTCGTTCACGGTCGTGGTGTAGAAGTCCGTGGAGTGGTCATACAAAACATGTTCGTCCTTGTTGCCAGGAACCTGAGTCGGGTGCTTGGCAAGGTTGTTGCCATAGAGACCGGACAGGTCGAACGGGAAGCTCATGTTCGTCCAGAGGGTCATGTACGAGTTCGGCATGGCCACAATGTTCATATTGAGCACGGCGTCCACCGAGGTACGGGCCATGTCGTTCTTGATCCAGGGGCTCTCGTCAGAGTAATGGAAGTTCTTGAGACGGAAGGCCAAGTAACCGGAAACCGCCATCGGAAGATCGTCCTTACCCATGAGGGTAGATTCCATGTTGTTGGAAAGGGTGTCGATACCTTCTTCCACATTGGCCATCTGCGTCTTGGGGTCAAGATGCGAGGAGGCGTTCACGACGAGCGGCTGGTAGGGAGCCTTTTCGGCCGGAGTCGCAAGGTCGCGAGTGGGAGCGGCTGCTTCTTCAGCCACCGGTTCGGGTTCAGCTGCCGGTTCAGGTTCGGCAGCGGCTTCTTCGACAGGTTCTTCTGCCGGAGCTTCTTCGACAGCAGATTCGTCTGCGGCCGGTTCAGATTCGGATGCTTCCGCAACAGATTCTTCGGAGCTTTCTTCAGCAGCGGGAGCGGCTTCTTCTACGGCCGGAGCGGATTCCTCGAATTCTTCGGTAGAAGACACTTCGTCGTCCATCTGGGCCAAGGCCAAAGACGTGCAGCAAAGCAGAGTCGTAAATAGTGTAGGTAATTTGCGCATAAAATCCTCTTAAATCTCGTTGCGGAACGGATAGTTCATCGGACCTTCGTAAGCCTTACCGTGCTTCTTGATCACGATATCGTCAATCCAGACCTTGAAGGACTCGTTTTCGTCTTTACGGACTTCGAGACGGAATCCCTTGAAGTTGCTCCAGCTAAACGGCAACATGACTTCGCGGGTATTCTTGGCATCCCAGTACACACCAGTCGTACCGAACAACTTGAGGGGAATGCTAAAGTGTTTCCATTCCGTAGTGATTTCGCCAAGGCTCTTGGAACGGAGCTTCACCTGCAGGGATTCGCCACCGCTCTTCACGCCGTCATCAACGAGCACGAACAAGGCGTTTTCGCCGCCCTGGGCACCCTTGATCCAGAATTCCAGGACACCTTCTTCAAAATACGGAGTCAAGTCGACAGAACCGGCAATACAAATAGCCACACCGGAATAGTCGCTTGCGATAAGTTCAATTTCCATGGAAAGAGCACCTTCCATGGCATACTTGTCCGTAAGTACCGGTTCGGGGTTTTCACGCGGGTACTGGTAGGTATATCCACCACCACGCGGAATAGCTTCACGCATCACGACGGACACGACATCTTTGTCGGGTCGGAACGGCTTCGCCTGTTTAGTGACAAAACGGGACTGGTCGCGGTCGCGATAGTCGCTAAAACCATAACCAGCAAAAGAGAAAGACGCTAAAAGGAGTACGCCCAAGGCGCACACCCAGCTTGCTTTATGCGGATTTGCTTTCATAATATCTAAAATTCTCCAGATACGGACGGGTACAATATAACTTGTTTTTGAGGGGTTCGGAGGCGCAGTTTTGCAAAAAAAAGGTTGAAGTGGGACTATTTCTCCCCAAATTTCTTATTTTTCGCTATTTTTCGCGTTTTCGTAAGTAAACACATTATTTTTAGTATAGATTGTCCATTCTGTAAAAAAAGTGTAATTTTCTTTTACAACTAAGACATTACCTAATATAGAGGTTTTTATGAAATTTCCGCACTCGTATTCGTTAGCTCTTGCGCTCGCAGGCAGCGTTCTATTTTCCGCCTGTTCTAGCGAAAGCAGCCACAAAGCCGTGGAGCCGACTCCAGAAGAACCTGAACACCAGGTAATCGCCGTAGACTATTCCAAGGGCCGCGCCATGAACAAGCGCCTCGGCAAGGGCATGAACTTGGGGAACTCTTGGGATTCTCAGGGCAACTCGCTGGATTGCAGCTGGGGCAACTGCATCGAAGACAATGACTTCGCAGTGATCAAGAAAACGGGTTTCAATTCCGTCCGTCTCCCGGTACGTTGGCAGCAGAATTCCGACTACAGCACGCATACTGTCGATCCCGAACGTCTTGAAGGCGTAAAAGAAGATATCAAGCTCGCCTTGGCACAAGACCTCGCTGTCGTCGTGAACTTCCACCACTACGTGGAATTGAACAACGCAGGCAACAAGTTCAGCACTGATCCGGCCACCTACAACGCCGAAAAGGAACATTTCTTGCTGTTGTGGGCACAGGTCGCAGCCGAGCTGGATGCTATCGCTCCGGACTCCATGCTTGTCTTCGAAATCTTGAACGAACCCACCATCGCAAACGCTCAAATGGTGGACGAACTCCTGAACGATGCATACAAAGTAATTCGCGCTACGGCACCCGGCAAGACGATCATGTTCGAATCTTACCACGCCGCCAAATTTGCCGACTTGAGTATTCTGCACTTGCCGCAAGACGGTAACATTATTTATTCCGGCCATTATTACGAACCCTTCGGCTATAGCCACCAAGGGCACAGCTACGCCTGCAAGGGCGACGCTGCCTACGCCAACAACGCCATGTACGACCTTCAGACTTATGTCAAGCAGGCAACGGCTCTTTACCCGGACGTAAATGGCGGACACATTCCCATGAACATGGGTGAATTCGGCATTTCGGGCGGTGGCGACTTCGCAAACTCCAGGGAATGCGACGCCGACGGCGTTCTCCCGTCTGCAAGAATGAAGGCCCAGTGGGCAGAAAAGTCGATCGAGATTGCCGAAAGCCTGGACATGTCTTGGCACTACTGGGGCTTTACGAAGGTCGGCGGATTCGAAGCCTACGACCGCAATGAAGCCACCTGGTACGAAGGCTTCCCTGCAGCATTCGGACTTTAATAAGGCTTTTTACGGGCGCACGAGAGTGCCGCCCCAATGCTCGTCGAAAAAGGCTTGGAACAAAGGTTCCGGGCCTTTTTTGAGTTCTTCGATTACCTCGACCACGGGGCGCCCGCTACGGTAAAGTTCGCGGTAGGCACGCTGCAAGTTCTGAACGCGTTCTTCGGGAAAATCTTCGGGATGCAGGCGCAGGGCATGCAGGTTCAGGGCGCCGTAGCGGATGGGGTTGCCCGATGCCTTGGTGCATGGGGGAACGTCGCGGTCCACCTTGTGGGTGCCCCCCACGAAAGCGTAGGCGCCGACCTGATTGCGTTGCTGGATGGCGGTAACGCCACCGATGGTCGCATATTCGCCGATGCGCACGTGGCCACCCAACTGGCAGCTGTTTGCGATGACGACCCCTGTTCGGATATCGCAGTCATGGGCGATATGCGAGTAGGCCATAACCAAGACATGGTCTGCGACGCGCGTGCAACCGCCGCCCTGGACCGTGCCGCGGTTGAGCGTGCAATATTCGCGAATGGTGCAATTTTCGCCAACAGACAGTCGAGTGGGTTCGCCCGCGTATTTTAAATCTTGCGGAGGGCCACCCAAAATGGCGCCGTCGTACACATGCGTGTTTTTTCCGACCGAGACCCCGCCGTAAACATGTACGCGGGATTCCAAAATGACACCTTCGGCAATTTCGGCGCCGGCATCGACCAAGCACCAGGGGCCAATAACGGCCGATTCATGGACTTTTGCTTGCGGGCTTACAAATGCAGAAGGATGGATCATAGGCATTTTTCGTGGCTTCGCCACAATTGGCAGAACTTAGTAGGCAGAACTTAGAAATTTTTAATTCAACTAAGCTCTAAGCTCTAAGTTCTAAGTTCTGTTTTTTCTACATTTTCCCGCATGGGTGGTATCATCATTGCATGCTTGACAGCACTGTACGTAATCCTGTTCCTGTTTTTTATAATAGGAGTGATTCGCACGCACCGTTATAGAGGTCCCAAGGCCACCCCGAGCGTTACCGTAGTCGTACCCATGCGCAACGAAGAAGAATTCGCGCAACGCACGCTCGAAGCCCTCGCAGAGCAAGACTACATCGGCGAATGGGAAGTGATTTGTGTCGATGACCGTTCGACCGACTCTACCAAGGAAATCCTGGAAAAGTTTGCGGCCACCCACCCGAAATTCAGGGTACTTTCGCTGCCGCAGGACTTGCCGGTTATCGCAAGCCCCAAGAAGCGCGCCCTCGAAAGCGCCTTCAAGATCGCAAAGTACGAAGTCCTTTTGACCATGGATGCCGACTGCATTCCGCGCAAAAGCTGGATTACCGCCATGGCGGGCCGCTTTAACGACGGCATTTGCATTGTGCAAGGCCCTAAGCAGAATAACGGTAGCCGCACGATGCCGCACCTGTACCAGAAACTGGAAACCCTGGGCTACACCGCCATGGAAGCCGCCGGCTTTAGCTGGGGACACCCGATTGTAGCATCTGCCGCATGCCTCGCCTACAAAAAAGACCTGTTCTTTGCCGTGGGCGGTTTTGGCGACCTGGTGAATCTTTCGAGTGGCGATGACGACATGCTCATCCACAAGATGATGAAAATCCCGGGCACCAAGGTCTGCTACAATCTGGACAAGGACGCCGTGATTGAAACCGCTCCGGTGCATACCTGGAAACAGCTCTTTAACCAGCGCGCCCGCTGGAGCAGCAACGGCACCAACTACGAAAGCAAGGCATACATCCTGATGCTCACGCTGATTTACACCTACTACATCTGGATGTTCATTAGCCCGTGGTGCGTCCTCTTTTTGGATTGTCCGTGGCAATGGTGCGTATTCAGCATCGCTCCGAAAATTCTCGTGGATTTCGTATTCCTGATGATCGCTTCCTGGAAATTGCATGCCAAGCGCAAGATGCTTGCATTCTTGCCCACCGAAATCATTCAAGTTCCGATGATCGTATTTGCCGTGCCCGCAGGCATCACCGGCATGTTCAGGTGGAAGTAATCAAATGTGAAGTGTGAGATGTGCAATGTGTGATTATTAATTTCACACCACACATTCCACATTACACATTCTTTCTTGCCCAAGCGATCGCCTCTTCGGCATTCTTGATTTCGCCATCGAGCTGGAGCTCGAAACTCGCCTTGATGACTTCGCCCATCTGCTTGCCGGGTTTTACGCCCAAGTCCATCAGCATCTTGCCCGTAAGGTAAGGCTGCGGGGCTTCTTCGATCAAGTCCAGTTCGCTTGCCGCATTCCAAAGCTTGTCGGCAAAGCATTCGCCATCGGCCGTAGAGCCCGCATAGAATTCGCAGGGAGTACATTTTACGAGCAAGCCGAGCAATTTTAAGCCACCCAGTTTTACCGCGAGGCGGCGAAGTGCCGGAGCATCGTTTACAATAGCCGCATCCAGCTCTTGGTATGCCTTCAAAAGCGGAGGCACAATCTTGAGCAAGTGCGTTTCGTTCGTGATGCGTTCCAGGAACTTGAGCGAGGTTTCAGCGCTGTCACTCAAAAGGGCCGCAAAGGCAAATTCCATCGCCTGCGCCTCGGGCAAGGTATCGCGCAAGGGAACCATGTTGTCGAGAATCGTTCCGAGAGTTTCCCAGGAATTCTTGAACGGATGAATCTCAGGAAAATATTCGTCGAGCTTGATGTCTAAAAAAGCCTTGAGACCGAGCGAAGGCTTGCCCGGTTTTAAAAGCCACTTCTTGAATTCTTCGAACAGGCGTTCTACGCTCAAGTCGTCGAGCGAAAGCGTGCGGCAAAGTTCTACCGTTGAAGGAGCGAGTGTGCAACCGAAACGGCTAGCGAACTGCACCCCGCGCAGAATGCGCAGGGAATCTTCGGCAAAAGCGGGGCCCACATGGCGCAGCGTATGCGACTTCAAGTCATCAATACCGCCGTAGGGGTCGCAGAGCGTGAGTTCCGGAAGTTCCATGCCCATGGCATTGATGGTAAAATCGCGGCGGAGGGCTGCTTCCTTGAAGGAGAGTTTTTCGTCGGTATGCACCACGAAGCCGCGGTGGCCATAGCCCACCTTGCTTTCGGTACGCGGGAACGAGAAATCGAGCGAGAGGCCCTTCATGGCCAAGTGAATCACACCGAAGGCCTTGCCCACCAAATTCGTGCGGCCGTATTTAGAAAGAATCGGAACAAGCGCGTCTTGCGCCATGTCGTAGACTTCAACATCGTAGTCGCGGCAGGACTTGCCTAAAAGCGCATCGCGGACCCAACCGCCCACCAAAAAGGCGCGACCGCCCGCTTCGCGGATATCGCCCGCGATCTTGAGAAGGCGCCCGGGCAAATCCGGTTCGAACCACTCTCCTGCAAGTGTCTGCAATTTAGCCATCTACAAGGACCGCCTTACTGGAAATTCCCGGCGTCTGCAGCGGAGGTATC
>JAEEGK010008279.1_pt1 | contig 24571 bp, 20 predicted proteins | sample 8958771 | NCBI WGS metagenome assembly JAEEGK01 (sample SAMN16246547, study PRJNA631951) | gut metagenome | biome: gut microbiome; feature: rumen; material: SC-attached | host: Bos | place: Iran: Karaj | collected 2018-10
GAGGACCGGGGTGGACGGACCGCCGGTGCATCAGTTGGGAACCAATCCCATAGCTGAGTAGCCGTGTCCGGCAGGGATAAACGCTGAAGGCATCTAAGCGTGAAGCCCCCCTCAAGATGAGATATCCAGCGCAAGCTAAGACCCCTTGAAGACGACGAGGTAGATAGGGCCAAGGTGTAAGTGCAGTAATGCATTCAGCTGATGGTTACTAATAGGTCGAGAGCTTAACCAAACTTCTTTTGTTCTGTATTAGGTAGTCAAGGTTTTAAGCGTAGCAAAATGCTACGCTTTTTCTTTTTGCCTGTTATGTGTTATGCTAAGAAAAAGTTTTTCAAGAAATGAGTTAATTATTTGCTAATTTTATCTAAATTTTCGGAATATAATTTGATTTTAATATTCGTTATGTTATAATCGGAACATAGGTGGTTCAGAAAAAAGTGCGGGGCACAGATAGGAGCGTATTTAATGGATACAAAAATTCTTTTGGAAAACGGTACAAACGAACTTGAGGTACTTGAGTTCATTCTGGCCGACCATTCATACGGTATTAATGTAGCAAAAATCAGAGAAATAATTCCCTATGCGGACGTTACGCCGGTACCCAATGCGCACCCCAGTATTGAAGGTATTTTTATGCCGCGTGATGTTATGATTACGGCAATCGATCTTAAAAACTGCTTACAGAGAGGTAAATCAGAACCCGGTGGTTTATTTATAGTTACAAACTTTAATAAACTTGATATTGCTTTCCATGTTGATTCCGTTGTGGGAATTCATCGAGTTTCCTGGAAAGATATCATTAAACCCGGTTCTACCATTTCGACTACAGAAGACGGTATTTCAACCGGTATCGTTAAAATGAACGATAAGCTCATCATTATCCTTGACTTCGAGAAGATCGTATCCGATATCAATCCCGATACGGGACTTAAGATTCAGGAAATTGATGCTCTCGGAACCAGAGAACGTAACAATGTTCCGATCCTTATTGCCGAGGACTCCGTACTTCTTAACAAGCTTATCGTTGATTCGCTTAAGAAGGCCGGATATGACAATATTATTCATACCGAAAACGGTCAGGAAGCGTATGACGTAATAACCGATTGCAAAAAGAAAGGCACTCTGAAGGAGCATGTTCAGTGCATTATAACGGATATTGAAATGCCTCTTATGGATGGTCACAGACTGACCAAACTTGTTAAGAGCGATGATGAAACCAAGGATATTCCGATTGTAATTTTCTCATCCCTTGTTAATGAGGAGATGCGCAAGAAGGGTGAGGCACTCGGAGCAGATGCCCAGCTTTCGAAGCCCGAGATCGGACGCCTTGTTCAGGAAGTTGATAAGCTGGTATTTAAATAAGTCATTTGCTTTGTGATTGAATTATCAGATAATTTTGAAATCAGGACGTGAAATAATTCATGTCCTGATTTTTTATTCGTCGAAGATTCGAATATTGTTAAACAATCGGCGCTATGTTAAAATAATTCTGAATATAAAATTCGTGAGGTGCCTATGGGCAATGAAGATTATCTGGATAGTCTTTTAAAAGCGGCAAGAGAAGCTGATGCGCTGGCTGAGGACAATCCCAATTCTGCTATAAATAAGGTACGCGAAATAAATAATATGAAGGAAGCGGAACGTGTGATGCAGGCAGAAGAAGCCGCTGCGAATGAGATTTCCGATTCCGATACGTCTGTTGAGAGCGACGACATCGCCGATCTGCTTAAATCTCTGGAGGATTTGCCGGCGGCTGATGAGGCGAGTGCCGATACGGATATTAATCTTGATGAATTATTGAAGGGCCTTGATGAGGCTCTTGTTGATGCGCCTTCGAACGAAGAAACCGAATCTACGGAGTCCCCGGTTGAAGAACCTTTGGTTGAAGAAACCGTGATTGAAGAGCCTGTTATCGAAGAGCCCGTGATTGAGGAGCCTTCTGTTGAAGAGCCTGTTATCGAAGAGTCTTTGGTTGAGGAACCTGTAATTGAGGAACCTTTGATCGACGAGCCTGTTATTGACGATTCGTTGGTTGAAGAATCCGCAGAAGAGCCCGTAGTTGAGGATAATCTTGAGGATATTTTAAAGAGTCTTTCCGAAGAAACGGAGGAACCTGCCGGGGATGCTGATATTGACGGCATTTTGAAGAGCCTGGCCGAGACCGAAGAAGTGCAGGAAGAAGCAGAAACCTCTGAAGAGTCTTCAGAAACCGAAAATATCGACGATATTTTAAAAACATTGGCAGAGGCTGAGCAGACAGACGGCGGAAACGTCGAGGAACCTTCAATTGAAGAGCCGGTAATAGAAGAAACTCCTGTTGAAGAGGCTTTGATTGAAGAACCTTTGGCAGAGGAAACTCTTGCCGAAGAACCCGCAATTGATGAAGCTCCAATTGAGGAATCTCCAATTGAAGAACCGGCTGCAGAAGAAAACGTGGACGATATTTTGAAGAATCTGGCCGATCTTGAAAATATTTCATCTGAGGAAGTGCCTGAAAGCGAAGAGAATATCGATGATTTACTGAAGTCGATTTCTGAATTATCAGATCAATCTGCTGAATCTGTTGATGATGTTTCCCTTGAGTCAGCTTCCGAAGAATTATCTTCAATCGAAGAACCTATAATTGAGGAACCTATAATTGAAGAACCTGTTCTTGAAGAGACTCCTGTTGAAGAGGCTGTAATCGAGGAACCTGTTATTGAAGAAGCTCCTGTTGAAGAACCTGCAATCGAGGAATCTGTTCTTGAAGAAACTCCTGTTGAAGAATCCGTAATCGAAGAAACTCCTGCTGAAGAGTCCGTTATCGGGGAATCTGTAGCTGAGGAATCTACAACGGAAGAACCTGCAGTCGAAGAAAATATAGATGACCTTCTTAAGTCTTTGTCGGAAATCGGAGAACAGCCGGCAGAGGGCGCGGAGGAAGAAGTCCTCATAGACGATGATGCTCTTGCAGCCCTTGCCTCACTCGAAGAACCTGCGATTGAAGAGCCTGCAACTGAAGAATCTTCAACTGAAGAGCCTGTAATCGAAGAGCCTGTGATTGAAGAACCTGTTCTTGAAGAAGCTTCTGTTGAAGAACCCGTAATCGAAGAAACATCCGTTGAAGAGCCAATTATCGAGGAAACTCCTGTTGAGGAAGTTTCAATCGAAGAATCCGCAATCGAAGAACCTGTAGTTGAAGAATCTGTGGCGGAAGAACCTGCTTCCGAAGAAGCTTTGCTTGATGCCGCGGGCATTGATGAACTTCTGGCGAGCGTAAGTGCTGAGGCTGAGGGCGCAGATGCCGGTGGCGAAGAAACTGAGAATGCCGAATCGGAAGAAAGCGGTGAAGGAGCTTCGAGCCTTGATCAGGATGCCATCAGCAGTCTTCTTTCGGAACTTTCTGAGCCCTCAAAGGCTGAAGAACTTGCTGATGCCGCGGCAGAGGATGCCCATGCCATGAGTCAGGAGGAGATTGAAGCCCTTCTTAATCAGGCTTCAGATATCGAAGGCCCTGCCAACAGCAACGGTGAAGTTGAGATCGATCTAAGCGACCTTGAATCTCTTGAAAGCGAGTTTGGAATTGAAGACAGAACTCCGGAGCAAATGGAAGTTGTTTTGCCGGAGGAAGAAATAAACGTAGATTCCATCGGAGACGACCTTGAGAACATCAAGGATGGTGAAGATGCGGAACTTGAAGAAATATCAAGCCTTTTAAAGAGTATCGACAGCAATGAAGTTGCGGCGGATGATGATACCGATATGCTTTCTCTTCTTAATGATGCGGTTGCCAAGCAGGAAGAAGAAGATAAAGCCATCGCGAAAGAGCGCGACAGAAAAGCGGCCGAACTGGATTATTTTAACGCCAAGGAAGAAAAATTAAAGGAAGATAAGAAGGCCGAGAAAAAGAAGAAAAAAGAAAAGAAAGAAAAAGAGAAGAAGAAGGGTAAACTTGCCAATCTTCTTGATTTCCTTACAAAAGAAGACGAGTCCGAGCTTGAAGCCGAAGCGGAGAGCCTCTTAAAGGTTTCCGATGCGCCGGGTGAAGGTGGCGGAAAGGACGAAAACTTCGAGGATGTCCCGGGTGAAAACAAGGAAATCCTTGAACAGATGGACAAAGAGGAAGAAGAAGGCGGCAAGAAAGGCAAGAAAAAGAAAAAGGATAAAAAGGGCAAGAAGGGCAAAAAAGGCAAGGCTGAAGGCGGCGAAGGTGAAGGCGAAGAATCAGGCGGCGAAGAAGCTGCAGGTAAGCCCAAGAAACCCAAGAAAGAGCGTAAGCCCCTTGTTCTTGATATTGATACGGGAAAGCCTCTTTCCAAAAAGAATGTGCGCCTGATCTTTATCATGTGCGCAAGTTTCATGGTTGCAATTCTTTTGCTTGTTTATATCGTTCCCGGAATGATCATTCATTCGAATGCAAGAACCGCATTCAACAAGGGCGATTACGAGACAACATACAAGAGTTTCTTTGGCGAGAAACTTAAGGGCAAGGATCTGGTTCTTTATCAGAAGTCGGAACTTTTGCTGAAGGTTCAGCATAAATACAGGTCCTTTGCGGCTTATCAGAACATGGGCAAGAACGAAGAAGCTCTTGACCAGCTGCTTCAGGCAGTTTCGAATTACGAAGCATGGCTGTACGAAGCGGAGACCCTGGGTATTCAGTCAAAATTCAATGAGGAATACGCAGATATCGTTACGGCGCTTATGCTTAATTACAATATTACAGAGCAAAAAGCAAAAGAAATAATCGCACTTCCCACCGATCTGGAGTATTCACTTATGGTAAGGAGCGTTGCTTTGGGCGTAGATTATATCGATCCCAATGAACCCCTGCCCGGTGAATTTGTGCCGCCTCCGAAGGAAGAGCCGATTGTTTACGAGGACTATTTGCCCGAAGAAGGAATGTAGTATGATTGCGGTTATTGATTATGATGCCGGGAATATCATGAGTGTTTGCAAAGCTCTTGATTTTCTCGGCGAAGAGTATGTTTTTACAAGAGACAGGGATGTCATTTTGTCAAGTGACAAAGCAATTCTTCCCGGCGTCGGGGCATTTGGAGACGCCGTGAGCAATCTGGAAAATTATGGTCTTGTGGGTGTAATCAGGGATTTTGTAAAAAGTGGGAAACCTTTTCTTGGTATCTGTCTTGGTATGCAGCTTATTTTTGAAGAAAGCGAAGAGTCTCCGGGAGTTAAGGGACTATCGCTCCTTAAGGGTAAGTGCTTAAAAATTCCTGCAGACAAGGGTCTCAAGGTTCCGCAGATCGGATGGAATTCTCTTTCTTTTCCCAAGGAAACGAAACTTTTTAAAGGCGTGTCCGACGGCGCTTTTGTTTACTTTGTCCATTCCTACTACATAAAGGCCGACAATCTTGAAGACGTTGCGGCCTGCTGCGAATACGGCGTAAACGTTCATGCGGCCGTTGAAAGGGACAACATTTTCGGCTGTCAGTTCCATCCCGAGAAAAGTTCGGAAACCGGACTCAAAATTCTTAAAAACTTCGCTGAATTATAGGATTTTATCATGTATACCAAAAGAATCATTCCATGTCTTGATATTAATAACGGTCGTGTGGTCAAGGGCGTAAATTTTGTGAATTTGATTGACGCCGGCGATCCCGTGGAGCAGGCTGTCCTTTATGACAAAGAAGGTGCGGATGAGCTTGTTTTCCTTGATATCACGGCTTCAAGCGACAACAGAAATACCGTAACCGACATGGTAAGGCGTGTTGCGGAGAAGCTTTTCATTCCCTTTACCGTGGGCGGGGGAATCAGAACCGTCGATGATTTCAGAGCCATTCTTCGTGAAGGCGCAGATAAGGTTGCCGTAAATTCGGCAGCCATCATGAATCCGGAATTGATAGCCAGAGCTGCCGACAAATTCGGAAGCCAGTGCGTGGTTGTGGCCATTGACGCCAAGAAACGTGCCGACGGAAGCGGATGGAACATCTATAAAAACGGCGGAAGAGTCGATATGGGCATCGATGCCGTCGAATGGGCAAAGAAAGCCTGTGCGCTCGGCGCCGGCGAGATCTTGCTTACAAGCATGGACAAAGACGGCACAAAATCGGGCTTTGATCTTGAGCTTACCAGACTTGTTTCCGAGTCCGTGGATATTCCTGTCATTGCATCGGGCGGCGCCGGAAAAATGTCGGATTTTTCCGATGTTTTCAATGACGGCAAAGCAGATGCCGCACTTGCGGCCAGCCTTTTCCACTTTAAAGAAATCGGCATAGGCGAACTTAAGGATTATCTTTTCGAAAACGGAATTCCTGTAAGGAGACTTTAAAATTGATAGACAACGAGTGGCTTCCGTATCTGAAAGCGGAATTTTCAAAACCATACTATAAATCGCTTTATGAGTTCATAAAGAAAGAGTATTCCGAGCGGGTCATTTATCCGCCTTCGGATGAGATCTTCAGTGCTCTTATGCATACTCCCATTGATAAGATCAAGGTGGTTTTGCTCGGGCAGGATCCTTATCATGAGCCGGGACAGGCACACGGCATGAGCTTTTCCGTTAAGCCGGGAGTCAAGACTCCGCCTTCTTTACAGAATATGTATAAGGAGCTTAAGGACGAACTGGGGCTGTATATCCCGAATAACGGATATCTGATGAAGTGGGCCCATCAGGGCGTACTTCTTTTGAATACGGTGCTTACTGTCCGCCGAGGTGAAGCAAATTCTCACAAAGGAAGAGGTTGGGAACAGTTTACGGATGCTGTTATTTCTGCCGTTAATACTCAGGACAGGCCCGTGGTATATTTCCTTTGGGGTTCAAACGCCAGAAGTAAGAAAAACCTTATAACCAATTCGAAACACCTTGTTCTGGAGGCACCTCACCCGAGTCCTTTATCTGCTTACAACGGTTTCTTTGGCTGCGGTCATTTTAAAAGAGCCAACGAATTCCTTGAAAGCAAAGGAATAGAGCCCATCGACTGGCAAATCGAAAATATTTAGGGTTGTCAGAGTGGGCAAATTATGGTAGGATGATGAGGTTGTTGAAGAAATAACCCCAATTTGTATCGGAGGTACAAATCGGGTCCGTGTCAAAGGAAATTACTCAGAAATGTTTGGGATTGTGAAGCGTTGATCAAACCCCAATTCATATCTTCGATATGAATCGGGTCCGTGTCACAGGAATTCTCCCCAAACAAGTTTGGGTCCCCTCCTGTGACGATTGCCGGCGTGTCGGAATGGCAGACGAGGCAGACTCAAAATCTGTTGTTGGCAACAACGTGCGGGTTCAAGTCCCGCCGCCGGCATTAAACTTCGCAGTATTGCGGAGTTTTCTTTTTATTTACGTAATGAAGGGAGGCATATCATGAAAGCTCTCATAGCAATGAGCGGCGGCGTCGATTCGGGCGTAGCGGCTGCTTTGACAGTTAAAGCAGGCTTTGAAGGCGTCGGATGCAATATGAAACTTTTTGATGCGACAGTCGAGAAAACAGAGCGCAGCTGCTGTTCGCTTGAAGATGCGGAAGATGCCCGCAGCATTGCTGTCAAACTCGGCATGCCTTTCTATGTTTTTAATCTTAAGGATGAGTTTAAGAAAAGGGTCATCGATACATTTACTTCCTGTTACTTCTGCGGAATGACTCCCAATCCCTGCATAGACTGTAATCGTTATCTTAAGTTCGGAAAACTTCTTGAAAGAATGCGTGAACTTAACTGCGACCGCATTGTTACGGGTCACTATGCCCGTATCGAAAAAGAAGGGGATCTTTATGTTCTTAAAAAAGCGAAGGATATAAGCAAGGACCAGAGTTACGTTCTTTTCAGGATGAATCAGGAGCTGCTTTCCCATACCATGTTTCCTCTCGGTAACCTAAAAAAGAGTGAAGTACGCGAAATAGCGAAGGAATACGGCTTTTCCAATGCAAACAAATCGGAAAGCCAGGACATTTGCTTTGTGCCGGACGGTGACTACGGGAAAGTCGTGGAAGAATATACGGGGAAAAAGAGTGAACCCGGAAATTTTATAGATTGTGACGGCAATGTCATCGGACGTCATGAAGGCATCATTCACTACACCATAGGACAAAGAAAAGGCCTGAAGATCGCATTCGGAAAGCCTGTTTATGTATGTGCCATCAGACCCGAAACCAACGAGGTGGTGCTTGGTGATAATGAGGATCTGTTCACTGATACGGTGTATTCAACCGACAATAACTGGATCGCGGGCGGAGAGGCACCGGACGGCTTAAGATGCCTTGCAAAGGTGCGTTACAGAATGGAAGAAAAGCCCGGTACTCTTTACAATAAGGGGGACGGAATGCTGCGTTTTGTTTTTGACGATAAGCAGCGCGCGGTAACGCCCGGCCAGTCCGTTGTTTTTTACGACGGGGACAAGGTGCTCGGAGGCGGCACAATAATTACGCGTAAATAAGATAATTGTTGATTTTTTCATCTTAATTGTTATAATAATCACAAGATATGACTGCGGTTCTTTCTTTACAGGCAGAACCGCTTTTGTTTTAAACAGGCAATGCAACGCTTTAAAGCAGGAAAGGATTTGCCATGACAGACATTTCAAAAGAGAGAGAGCACATAGAAGAGATCGATAAAAAAATGGCCGCTCTTTTTGAAGAGAGAATGAAGGTTGCCGAGAATATCGGAAAATATAAGATCGAACACGGTCTTAAGATATTCGACCCCACCAGGGAAAAAGAACTTTTGGAAAAAAACGGGAAAAATATTTCCGACATAGATCTGAGACCTTATTATATAATGTTTATGCAGTCGGTCATGGACATTTCAAAGCGTTACCAGCATAAGCTCATGGAGGGGGCAAAGGTTGCCTACAGCGGAATTGAAGGAGCTTTCGCAAGCATAGCCGCAGGGAAGATCTTTCCCGATGCCAACCGCGTTTCCTTCAACAGTTTTAAAGAGGCTTATAATGCCGTGGACGCGGGAACCTGCGATATGGCTGTCCTTCCCATAGAAAACAGTTCCGCCGGGGAAGTCGGGCAGGTCATGGACCTTATGTATGAAGGAAATCTCTATATTAACGGCGTTTATTCTTTAAAGGTTTCCCAGAATCTCCTCGGCTTAAAGGGCAGCAAGCTGTCGGACATTAAAAAGGTCGTAAGCCACCCTCAGGCTCTTGAACAGTGTGCAGACTATATTTCCGACCATGATTTTACGATCGAACAGGCATCCAATACCGCACGGGCGGCAAAAGAGGTCTTTGACAAGGGAGATAAGACCGTAGCCGCCATCGCCAGCCGTGAAACGGCCGAAATATACAATCTTACGGTCCTTGATCATGACATTAACGGCGCATCCACCAACACCACCAGATTTGCCGTTTTTTCAAAAAGCAGGGAAAGCATCGTAAGCTCCGAAAACTTAAGTTCCTACATCCTTATGTTTACCGTCAAAAATGAGGCGGGAGGTCTTGCGGAGGCTATTTCCGTTATCGGTAAGCACGGATACAGCATGAGGGTCCTTCGCAGCAGACCCCTTAAAAATGCGGCATTTCAGTATTATTTCTATGTGGAAGTCGAGGGTAAGCTTTCGTCAAAAGAAGGCGCAGATATGCTCAAAGAACTTGACAGGCATTGTATCACTTTAAAGGTGCTCGGTTCCTATGCCATAGAGAACGAATAAGGATAAATTATGAAAAACACATTCGGTAACAGTCTACAGATCACAATATTCGGTGAAAGCCACGGCCCCTATATCGGTGCCGTTCTTGACGGCCTTGCTCCCGGAATAGATATAAACGATGAATTCATCAAAAAGCAGCTGCTTTTAAGGCGTCCCTCGGGAGACATTTCCACCAAACGTGTGGAAGCAGACGAATATTCCATAGTCAGCGGTGCGTTTAACGGTAAAACCACCGGAACGCCCCTTTGTATTCTTATTCCAAACACTTCTCAGAAAAGCGCGGATTACGGTGAAAATGCAGAAAGACTTGCCCGTCCGGGACATGCGGATTACACAGCGCATGTTAAATACGGCGGTTTTGAAGATTACAGAGGCGGCGGACATTTCAGCGGCCGTATTACGGCGGCACTTGTGGCTGCCGCAGGTGTAGTCATCCCCGAACTTAACAAAAAGGGTATTTTCATCGGTACTCACATTAAAAGCGTCGGAAACGTAAACGACAGGGATTTTGTCGATTACAGGGCGGATATTGACTATCTTTCTTCTGAAACTTTTGCGGTCTTATCAAGCGAAGCCGGAGAAAAAATGCAGGAGTTAATTAAAAAGGCCGCAGCAGAGGGCGACAGCGTGGGCGGTATTTTGGAGTCGGCTGTCATAGGCCTTCCCGCGGGGCTTGGTGAACCCTGGTTTGATACGGTGGAAGGGGTTCTTTCTCACGCACTTTTCAGTATCCCTGCCGTTAAGGGAATCGAATTCGGTGCGGGTTTTTCAGGCGTTAACGGAAGCGGAAGCGAGTTTAACGATGCTTTCTTTTCGGAAAACGGTGAGATTAAGACAAAGACCAACAATAACGGCGGAATAAACGGCGGCATCACCAACGGAATGCCTGTAACGGTGAGGCTTGCGGTTAAGCCCACTCCTTCAATTTACAAAGAGCAGGACACTGTGGAACTTAATTCCGGCGAAAACAGAAAGCTTGTAATTAACGGACGCCACGATCCCGCCATTATTCACAGGGCCAGAGTCGTAGCGGATTCGGTTATTGCTTTGACGGTTTACGATCTTTTGGCGGCTCGTTTCGGAACCGATTTCTTCGGAGGAAGAAACTGATGGAATACGGACTTATCGCCGAATCGCTCAAACACAGCTATTCAAAGGAAATACACGAGCTTTTCGGTTTTTATACCTATGAATTGAAGGAAATCGAACCTTCGAACCTTGAAGCCTTTATGAAGGCTAAAGACTTTAAAGGGATCAATGTTACGATACCCTATAAAGAAGCCGTTATTCCGTTCCTGGACGAGATCGACCCTGTAGCAAATGAAATCGGTGCGGTAAACACGGTGGTTAACCGCGGCGGCAAGCTTTACGGCTTTAATACCGATTTTTTCGGAATGAGCGAACTCATTAAAAAGACCGGAATGGATCTTAAAGGAGCCAAGGTTTTGATCCTCGGAACCGGCGGAACCTCAAAGACCGCTGCATATACCGCAAAGCATTTCGGAGCGGAAACCATCATTAAGGTAAGCCGTAAGCCCGGTAAAGAATGTATAACCTATGAGGAAGCGGTTTTAAGTCACAGTAACGCGGATTTTATCATCAACACGACACCTGTGGGTATGTATCCGAAGGAAGACGGAATGCCCATAGATTTAAGCGCTTTTTCGGGATTAAAGGGCGTCATCGATGCAATTTATAATCCCCTTAATACAAAGCTCGTTTTATCGGCCAAAGACAGGGGCATTAATGCCACAGGCGGCCTCTATATGCTGGTAATGCAGGCTGTGGGAGCCCTTTCAAAGTTTATGAATGCGGAAGTTTCATCGGAAAAGGCACTTGATATTTATCATAAGATCCTGTTTTCAAAGGGTAATCTGATATTGACGGGAATGCCCGGTTCCGGGAAAAGCACCGTGGGGAAACTCATTGCGGAAAGATTTTCTCTTGATTTTATTGATACGGACGAGGAGATCGTGCGTCGTGAAGGAAGAGAAATAAAAGATATTTTTGAAACGGACGGAGAGGCTTATTTCAGAAATGCGGAAAGTGATGTGATTCTTTCTTTGTCTAAGGAGAAAAATAAGCTTATTTCCACAGGCGGAGGGGCGGTACTGAGACCCTGTAACGTAGAAAATCTTCGGAAAAACGGAACTGTGGTCTTTCTTGACAGAGATCCGTCAGAGATCACACCCGCGAATGACAGACCTCTTGCCGACAGCGGTGATAAAGTGATGCGCCTTTACAGAGAGCGGCTTCCGATCTATAAGAAAAACAAGGATATTGAAGTGATTGTCAAGGATAGTCCGGAAGCAGTCGCAGATGAAATAGGGAGAATTATTGATGCGTATTAAAGTAATCAACGGACCCAATATCAATATGCTCGGAGTCAGAGAACCCGATCTATACGGGAAGACGGGATATGCGGAGCTGGTGGATGAAATCAAAAAGCACGGAGAAAGGCTGGAAGTCTATGTTGAAGTATTCCAGAGCAATCATGAAGGTGCTCTTGTTGATGAGATCCAGGCCTGCTACGGACTTTTTGACGGTATTGTCATAAATCCCGGGGCATATACACATACGAGTATAGCAATCCTTGATGCCCTTAAGGCTGTGTCGATTCCGACGGTGGAAGTTCATATTTCGGATGTCGATTCCAGAGAAGAATTCAGAAAGATAAGCTACGTCCGTGCCGCCTGCGTTGCCACAATCAAGGGACATGGCATCAACGGATATTTGGAAGCCATGGACCTTCTTTTTAAGGAGTATGGCAAATGAAAGTCGAAATAAAAAGAAGCACTGCACGGGGAGAGGTCGTTGCGCCTCCCTCAAAGAGCCTTGCTCACAGATATTTGATCTGTGCCGCCCTCTCGGAAGGCGTAAGTGTGATTTCGAATGTTGATCTTTCGGAAGACATTCTTGCTACAATAGATTGCATTAAGGCTCTCGGCGCAGACGTAAAGATTTCCGGAAGAAAAGTTACCGTGACCGGAAGGGGAAGGTCTTTTAAAAAGGGAGAGACCGTATTCTCCTGCAGAGAAAGCGGAAGTACCGTAAGATTCTTTATGCCGGTGTCCATGATGCTCTGCGAATCGGCCGTGTTTACAGGGTCGGGTCGTCTCATGGAAAGACCGTTTTCCGTATATGAAGATATTTGCAGGGAAGAAAGCATAGATTTCGAGAAACACGAAGGCGGAATCTTTGTTTCGGGTAAGCTTATAAAGAATGCTTTTTCAATTCCCGGAGACATAAGCAGCCAGTTTGTGACGGGGCTTATGTACGCCCTTGCTTTGTCAGGGAAAGGCGGGAAGATAACACTTACGGGAAACATTGAAAGCAGGTCGTATATCAACCTTACCATGGGCGCATTCAAAGCTTTCGGAGTGAAGGCGGAGTTTTCGGGAGAGAGGGAAATCATGATCGAACCGGGAAACTTTAAAAATACGGATATAACCGTTGAGGGTGATGCCTCCAATGCGGCTTTTCTTGATGCTTTTAATCTTGCGGGGGGAAGTGTTTCGGTTACGGGACTAAATAAAGACAGCGCCCAGGGAGATATGATCTATAAGAAATATTTTAATATGCTCCTTTCTGTCAAAAGGCCCAAGATCGATATAAGCGATTGCCCGGATTTAGGCCCCGTTTTAATGGCGGTTTTATCATTAAGAGGTGGAGGCGGGATCCTGACCGGCACCAAACGACTTAAGATTAAAGAAAGCGACAGAGGTGTCGCAATGGCCGAGGAACTTGAAAAATTCGGAATTAAGACTCAAGTCGGTGATAATTCCATAGAGATCTTTGAAGGTTCCCTGCAGGCTCCGAAGACCATTCTTTCCGGCCATAACGATCACAGGATAGTAATGGCACTTTCCGTTTGTTTAAGCGTGACCGGCGGTGAAATCACCGGCGCCGAAGCCGTAAAAAAGAGCTTTCCCGATTATTTTTCGGTCATAAAAGGACTTGGAATCGAGGTTATCGAAGATGGAATGGATTAACGACAGTAACATTTTGATAGTCGGCCTGGGCCTTATGGGCGGCAGTTACGCAAAGGCATTAAAAAGAATGGGTTATCATGTCTTTGCCATCGATAAAAACCCGGAATCCGTAGAATATGCCCTCACAAACGGCATTATCGACAGAGGTGCTTCCGAAGGCGGTGAAGAACTCATCAAAGCTGCGGACGCCATCGTTGTTGCCCTTTACCCCTCGGCTGTGGCAGGATGGATTTCGGATAATCAGAAGTTTTTTAAGCCCGGCCTCCGGATTACGGACGTAACGGGTATAAAATCCGCCGTTGTTTTCGATGTTCTTAAGATACTTCGTAAGGATGTTGAATTTATAGCTGCTCACCCCATGGCGGGGCGGGAAGTTTCGGGCGTTAAAAACAGCGATGACGGTATGTTTAAAGATGCAAACTATATTGTCGTTGCTACTCCCGAAAACACGCAGGATGCGATAGAATGGTGTAAAGGCTTGGGGAGGATCTTGGGCTTTAAACGTATCTGTGTGCTTTCCCCCAAAGAACACGACAGAGTTATAGCCTTTGTGTCCCAGCTCACTCATTGTATTGCGGTTTCTTTGATGACCTGCACCGACAACGAGCACCTTGTGGATTACACGGGAGATTCCTTCAGGGATCTTACGAGGATTGCCAGGATCAATGAGAATATGTGGACCGAATTATTCTTTATGAACAAGGAATCTTTGCTTAGAGAAATGAACCTGTTTATTGATGAATTCATTTCTATCAGGGATCTCATTGAAAAAGAGGACGCCGAAGGCTTAAAAGAAAAGATGCGTCTTTCCACCAAGAGAAGAGCCCTTTTTGACAAGAAACAGGGTTAAGATATCAGGAGTAAGAAATTATGAACATGGAATTTGAACGAAAGCTTACACTTCCTTCGGAAGTAAAGGAAATGTTCCCGTTAAGTGATGACATGATAAAGATCATTGAGGGACGAAGAAAGGAAATCGAAGCGGTTTTTGAGGGAAGATCCGACAAACTCATTCTTATCATCGGACCCTGCTCCGCAGATAACGAAGAAAGCGTTATAGATTACATTTCAAGACTTGTTCCCCTGCAGGAGAAGGTTAAGGACAAGATCCTTATAATTCCGAGAATCTACACCAATAAGCCAAGGACCACCGGCGAAGGCTATAAGGGAATGCTCCATCAGCCGGATCCCACGGGAAAATCGGACCTGTTTAAGGGTATAATCGCAACCAGACACCTTCACATGAGAGCCATAAAAGAAACCGGTTTTACCTGTGCGGATGAGATGCTTTATCCCGAAAATTACCAGTATCTGGACGATCTTCTGGCCTATGTCGCAGTGGGCGCAAGATCCGTTGAGGACCAGCAGCACAGACTTACTGCCAGCGGAATAGATGTACCCGTCGGAATGAAAAACCCCACAAGCGGTGATTATTCGGTTATGTTAAATGCTATTCTTGCCGCCCAGCATCCTCATACCTTTATTTACAGGGGATGGGAGGTAAAATCCTTCGGAAATCCTCACACTCACGCAATCTTACGCGGAAGCACCAACAAGCACGGACAGTCGATCCCGAACTACCATTACGAGGATCTAGTGAGACTTTGTGACAATTACGAAGCAAGGGAGCTTAAGAATCCGGGTGTCATCATCGATACCAATCATTCTAATTCCAACAAGAATCCTTTCGAGCAGCCAAGGATTATCAAAGACGTTTTGAATTCCGCAAAGCATAACGAAAGGATCGCAAAACTCTTAAAGGGATTTATGGTGGAAAGTTACATCGAAGACGGTGCCCAGAAGGTGGGAGAGGGCGTATACGGAAAGTCCATTACGGACCCTTGCTTAGGCTGGGAAAAGACCGAGAAGCTTATCTGTGATATAGCCGAAAGCCGCTGACTTTAAAGTGTTCAAACAGACCAAAATATGATAGAATAAAATTACTTTATCGGAGGATAGAAACATGTCTCAAGAGATACCCTACAAGATCTATTTAAGTGAAGCAGAGATCCCGAAGGCCTGGTACAACATGAGAGCGGATATGAAGGAAAAACCCGCACCGCTGCTTAATCCCGGTACCTTAAAGCCCATGACAAAGGAAGAACTGTCCGTTGTTTTCTGCGAGGACCTGGTAGATCAGGAACTTGATAACGATAATGCATTTATTCCGATTCCGGAAGAAATCAGAAATTTCTACAAGATGTACAGGCCGGCTCCTCTTATCAGGGCCTACTGCCTTGAAGAAAAGCTTAAAACCCCCGCGAAAATCTATTACAAATTCGAGGGTAACAATACAAGCGGAAGCCATAAGTTGAATTCCGCCATCGCTCAGGCTTATTACGCCAAGAAACAGGGCTTAAAGGGCGTTACCACCGAGACCGGCGCAGGTCAGTGGGGTACCGCACTTTCCATGGCATGTGCTTACCTCGGACTTGACTGCAAGGTTTACATGGTTAAGGTTTCTTACGAGCAAAAGCCCTTCAGAAGAGAAGTTATGAGAACCTACGGAGCTTCGGTTACTCCTTCTCCTTCGGACACCACACAGATCGGACGAAAGATTTTAAGTGAGTTCCCTGGAACCACCGGAAGCCTTGGCTGCGCGATTTCCGAGGCGGTTGAAGTAGCTGTAAATACTCCCGGATACAGATATGTTCTCGGAAGCGTGCTTAATCAGGTTCTTTTACACCAGTCTGTTATCGGTCTTGAAACCAAGGCCGCTCTTGATAAATACGGAGTTAAGGCAGATATTGTCATCGGCTGTGCCGGCGGCGGATCGAACTTAGGCGGACTTATAGCTCCCTTCATGGGAGAAAAACTTCGCGGAGAAGCAGACTACAGGATCATTGCTGTTGAACCTCAGTCCTGCCCCAGCTTTACCAGAGGCAGATATGCATATGACTTCTGCGACACCGGTATGGTTTGTCCCCTTGCGAAGATGTATACCCTCGGAAGTTCCTTTATTCCCGCTCCCAACCATGCAGGCGGCTTAAGATATCACGGAATGAGCTCCACACTTTCCAAACTTTACGACGACAAAATGATGGAAGCAGTCAGCGTTAAGCAGACAGATGTTTTCCAAGCGGCCGAAATGTTTGCCAGAGTCGAAGGTATCCTTCCCGCACCCGAAAGTTCACATGCAATCAAGGTTGCGGTGGATGAGGCTCTTAAGTGCAAAGAAACAGGCGAAGCAAAGACCATCGTATTCGGTCTTACGGGTACCGGATATTTCGATATGGTTGCTTATGAAAAGTTCCATGACAATAAAATGACAGACTATATTCCCACAGATGAGGAGCTTGAAGCATCACTTTCAAAACTTCCCAAGGTTTGAGCAAAGGAGGGTACCGAATGGTAAAAGTTGCTTTTTTCGACGCTAAGGATTACGACGAGAAATCTTTTGAGAAGTACAATGGCAAGAATGGGATTAAAATCAAGTTTTTCGAAACCAAATTAACTCTTGACACCGTGTCTCTTACCAAAGGCTTTGACGCGGTATGTATCTTTGTAAACGACGAGGTGGGTCCCGAAGTTATCGACAGACTCTGTGAACTGGGGATTAAACTGATAGCTTTAAGGTGCGCCGGCTATAACAACGTCGATGTCAAATATGCATACAAAAAGATCAGGGTTGTTCGTGTTCCCGCATATTCACCCTACGCGGTAGCGGAGCATGCCATGGCACTTTTGCTTACCTCCATCAGACGGATACACAAGTCCTACATCCGCACCAGAGACTTTAACTTCAGTCTTTCGGGTCTTACGGGATTTGAGATTCACGGAAAGACCGTAGGCGTTGTGGGAACCGGTAAGATCGGACGTATCTTCATCGATATCTGTAAGGGTTTCGGAGCGAAGATAATAGCCTTTGATAAGTACCCCGCGGATATTGAAGGCGTTGAATATGTGGATCTGGATACTTTGTGGGAAAGAAGCGATATAATCTCTTTTCACTGTCCCTTGACCGAGGAAAACCATCATATGGTATCCGAAGAATCCATAAAGAAAATGAAAAAGGGCGTTGTGATCATCAACACCTCCAGAGGCGGACTTATCGATTCCGAAGCGCTTTTAAACGGCCTCAAGGATCGTAAGATCGGCGCTGCGTGCCTTGATGTATACGAGGAGGAGGCATCTTTCTTTTTCAAGGATTTCTCCGGCCATATAGTAAATGATGATATTCTTGCAAGGCTCATTTCCCTTCCGAATGTGATTATTTCTTCACACCAGGCATTTCTTACGGATGAGGCGCTTGAGAATATCGCGAATACCACCATAGATAATATCAATAAATGTTTTGCGGGCGAAAAATGCGATAATGAAGTATGTTATACATGCTGATTTTGTAACAATTGTTACGTAAAGCGGGACGAGCTTTATATATAATGTTGACAAAGGAGGAGTTACATATGGATTTAAAGATTTACAGATGCGAAACTTGCGGAAATATCGTAGTTAAACTTAAAGATTCGGGAGTTCCCGTTGTTTGCTGCGGTTCACCCATGAAGGAACTTGTTCCCGGCACCACTGATGCTGCGGTTGAGAAGCATGTTCCCGTAGTTGTGACCGAAGGAAATCGCGTGACGGTTACGGTAGGTTCTGTGGAACATCCCATGCTTCCAGAACATTTTATTAATTTCATAGTGCTGGAGACGGAAAATGGATTTTCTGTGAAAAAATTGAATCCCGGGGAAAAACCCGAGGCTGTATTTACGCTTAACGATGGGGAAAAGGTTAAGGCTGTTTACGAATACTGTAATCTTCACGGCCTTTGGAAAGCCTAAAGAGAGTTGAAAGGAGAATTATACAATGGGAAACAAATACGCAGGGACTCAGACCGAGAAAAATCTTGAAGCTGCTTTTGCAGGGGAGTCCATGGCAAGAAACAAGTACACTTACTTTGCATCAAAGGCGAAAAAGGACGGCTTCGAGCAGATGGCAGAGATCTTTTTGAAGACCGCCGAGAATGAAAAAGAACACGCAAAGCTTTGGTTCAAGGAACTTTACGGAATCGGAAGCACCGAGGAAAACCTGCTGTCAGCCGCCGAAGGTGAAAACTACGAGTGGACCGACATGTATGTCGGTTTTGCACGGACCGCCGAAGAAGAGGGATTCCCCGAGCTTGCGGAAAAGTTTAAGAGAGTTGCCGAGATTGAGAAGCATCACGAAGAAAGATACAGAAATCTGCTTCGTAACATCGAAAATTCCGAAGTGTTCAAAAAGAGCGGCGTAAAGATCTGGGAATGCAGAAACTGCGGTCATATCGTTATCGGAGAGAGCGCTCCGGACGAATGCCCCACCTGCAATCATCCCAAGAGCTTTTTTGAACTCAAGGCAGAAAATTACTAAAACAAAACAGATCGCAAGACCGCTTTTAAAAGGGCGGTCTTGTTGTTTTTATTATTCTCTTGATGTATAATCAACTGTGGGTATTTATAAAATCTGCGGAGCGAAAAAATGGTAACCAAGGCAGTTTTTGTCACAATCTATGTGTTTGCCATAATCGGCCTGATTATTATCGTTAATCTGCTGGGTAAGGTAAAGGAAAAATACGAAATTTGCCTGAGAAGGGCAATGATTGCCGCTATCATAGCCATCGTTGCCAATATTTTTGTTGCGCTTTCCGTTAACGAAACCATGGCAGTGATCGCTTACTGCTGTTATTTTGCTTCCATCAACTGGATTTTATTCTTTCTTTGCGGCTTCTGCCTTTCTTACGTTGAATATTTTATCGCATACAGAAGACTTAAATTCCCCGGTCTCTTTTTGATGCTTGTGGATTCCGTTTCCATCATCCTGAATTTATTTTTTCACCATCATTTCACGGTTTTCGAATCTGCCGGAAAAGACGGAGCGGTTTTCTTCTTAACGAACTTTAACTGGTCATATTACTGGCACCTGGCTCTTGACTATTTTGTGATTTTTACGGCGCTTTTGTTTATTTCCTACAAGACGGTAAAGAGTTACAGCTTTTACAGGACCAAGTATTTAAGCATTCTGGCATCCCTGATTCTGGTGGTTTTTCTTAACCTGGTCTACATGGTATTTTCTCTTGTACTGGATGCTTCGGTTGTTTTCTATGCCATTGCGGGGTGGCTCGTTTATATCAGCATCCGCCATATTGTGCCGAGAAACCTGACTATTACCACAATCGGGCGGGCGGTTGATGACATGAAGGAAGGCATCATCATTTTTGACATTGATGAAAACTGCGTTTTTGCAAACACTTTCTTTGTGAGCATATTCGGCGCCGACATGATAAAGGCTAAATTTGACAAAGAACCCATGATTTCCGTCATTTCTGCCCTTGAAAATGAGGATAAGACCTACGGTGAAGTCGAATACTCGGGTAAGGATATCGCCGGTAAGGATCACAATTTCTGGATCAAATACAGCGAACTTACGGACACAAAGGGAAGATTCATAGGTTCATATTTCCTGCTTGAAGACAAGACCGAAGAAATGCTTTTTATGGAGCAGCTGCATGAGGCCAAGGTCAACGCGGACAAAGCAAATCTTGCCAAGAGTACCTTCCTTGCGAGCATGTCCCATGAGATCCGTACGCCCCTTAACTCGGTGCTTGGCATGAACGAGATGATAATGCGTTCCACATCCGATCCGCTGCTTCTTGAATATTCCAACAATATCAAGGCAAGCGGCGACATCCTGTTAAGCCTTATCAACGATATCCTCGACTTTTCCAAGATCGAAGCCGGAAAGATGGAGCTTCTTTTGAGCGGTTACAGCCCCCACAAGCTGTTAAGGGACTGCTACAATACCTTCGTTCAGATGGCTGAGGGCAAGGGCCTTTACTTCAGAATTGAGTGCGACGAAAATATGCCCTCCCTGTTGCAGGGTGACGAAAACCGGATAAGACAGATTTTCTCAAATATCATTTCAAACGCCGTCAAATACACCAAGATCGGCGGTGTCACGGTGAAAATGGGGGTCAAATCCATTGAGGAAGACCGAATTGAAGTGCTGGCGGAGATTTCTGATACGGGTATCGGTATTGCGGAGGAGGATGTAGATTTCTTGTTTGAATCCTTCAGAAGAGTGAACGAAGAACAGAACGCGTCCATTCAGGGTACCGGCCTCGGTCTTTCCATAACCAAAGAGCTCATTACGCTGATGGACGGCTCCATCAAAGTTAAGAGTAAGCTCGGAGAAGGTTCCTGTTTTTATATAACCATCCCCCAGAAGATATTAAATTACAAGCCTGCCGGCGCTTTGAACCTGTCGTTCTCGGACACCAAAGAAAAACAGTACAAAGAAACCTTTAAGGCCCCCGGCGCCAGAATCCTTGTGGTGGATGATGTTGCCGTTAATCTTAAGGTTGTGGAAGCACTTCTCAGAAGAACGGAGATTACGGTTGAAACGGCCGTAGGCGGATATGAAGCCATCGAAAGGTGTAAGGAAACCAAGTATGACATTATCCTTCTTGATCACAGAATGCCTGAACCCGACGGTATCAAGACTTTTGAGATAATAAAGGAGGAGGGCCTTAACACCGATACCCCCGTCATCGTTCTTACCGCCAACGCCCTTAGCGGAGCGGAGGTTGAGTACAGGCAGATAGGCTTTGCGGATTATCTTACAAAGCCCATCAGGAGTAACGAACTTGAGCTTGCGATATTAAGGTTACTTCCGGTTGAAAAGGTTGTGATTGTCTGAGTTTTTTAATATAATTATCCGGATACAAATTTAGGAGCAGATTGGTGAAACAAAGAAACATTGATTGCAAATACGCGGAAAAACTGATTTCCGGTTATATCAATAAAAAGCTTTCTTTAGAGGATAAAAATCTGCTTATCAATCACATAAGAAAGTGCAAATCCTGCAAAGAAGAACTGACGATCCAGTACCTTGTTTTCGAAGGCTTTTCCGACGCCGGCGAATCCAAGAACTATAATCTCATAAACAGACTTGAAGACGAATTAAAGGCCGCAGAACAGATGCTTGAGGAAAAACAGCGCAGAAACATGTTTCTTGGTTGCTGTGGGGTTTTGATTCTTTGCTTTATCATGTTTGTGGTATTCGTATTACTTGTATAACGGGGACAAAATGAGCAAAATTTTACTTGTGGACGGTTATTCGATCCTGCACCGGGGTTTTTACGGCGTGCAGCTTTTAACCGACAGAAACGGTATTTATACCAATGCCGTTTATGGCTTTTTGAATATTCTTTTAAAGACCATCGAGGATGAGCGCCCGGACTGTCTTGCTGTGGCGCTTGATTTTCATGCGCCCACCTTCAGACATAAGATCTTTCCCGAGTATAAGGGAACCAGAAAGCCCATGCCCGATGAACTTAGGATGCAGCTTCCGATAATCAGGGAAGTTTTGGCAGCCATGGGTATTACAGCCATCGAAAAAGAAGGGTATGAGGCCGACGATATATTGGGAACCCTTGCAAAGCGCTGCGAAAAGGAAGGCTATACCGTTACAATCCTATCGGGAGACAGGGACCTTCTTCAGATCGCTTCGGACACCGTTAAAGTGGCAATTCCCACCACCAAGGGTAATAAGACCGAAACCGTAGGGTATTATACCAAAGACGTTATCGCAAAATACGGCGTAACGCCCGCGGAATTTATCGATGTTAAGGCTCTTATGGGGGATACCAGCGATAATATTCCCGGGGTAAACAAGGTCGGCGAAAAGACCGCAACGGGCCTTATTGCCACCTATCATACACTTGATTCCGTTTACGAACATCTGGATGAGATAAGCGGAAAGGCCTTAAAAGCAAATCTTATTGCCGACAGAGACAATGCTTTCTTAAGCCGTACCTTAGCCACCATCGAAACCGATGCTCCCATTGATTTTGATATCGAAAAGTCAAAGATCAAAGGTTTTCTTAATCAGGAATCCTCTGAAGTTTTGTTAAAGTACTCTTTAAAGAGCATAGTCGCGCGACTTGAAAAATTCAGCATACCCGGCGACGGGTCTGCAAAGACCGTTGAAACCTATAAAACCGAATTCGAAGTCATCGAAGACTTTAATGAGTGTGTTTCGCTTGTTTCGAAGGCCGTCAAATCGGGGAAATTCGGCTTTTACCTTTGCGGGAACGATGGCCTGGCTCTTTCTTTTTCGGGAAAGAACGTATTTTTATGTTTTTACGGCCTGTTTACTCCCGAATACGTGAAAGAGTACTGCTTGAAAGATACGGGGGCCGCAAAGCTCATTACATACCGGATCAAAGAATCTTACGTTCTTTTTGATGAATACAGGGACAGCTTTGAAGATATCGAGCTTCTTTCATATCTTTTGGATCCGGTCAAGGGTGAGTATCCGCTTGTTAACTTAAGCGAAAAATACGGTGAAAGATACAGAGGCTTTGCCAAGGACCTTCCTGAAAAAACAAGAGAATTTGCCTGCGCCGCAGCGGAAGAATCCCTGCTTTTGTTCGACCGCCTGTTTAAAGATGTTGCGGATGCCGGTATGGATAAGCTTTACCGCAATATCGAGATGCCCCTTTCCTTTGTGCTTTATTCCATGGAAAAAGAAGGTGTTTCGGTAGATAAGAAGGCTTTGAAAGTGTACTCGGACAAGCTTTCTTCCGGCATTGAAAAACTTGAAAAAGAGATCTATTCCCTTGCGGATACGGAATTTAACATCAATTCCCCGAAACAGCTGGGGGAGGTTCTTTTTGAAAAACTGAAGATACCCGGCGGGAAAAAGACCAAAACGGGCTATTCCACGGCTGCGGACGTGCTTGAAAAACTGTCGGCGGATTACCCTGTTGTGGATAAGATCCTTGAATACCGTACCCTGTCAAAACTTAAGTCTACATATGCTGACGGACTTATTCAGTTTATCGGGGAAGACGGACGGATCCATACGAGTTTCAATCAGACGGTTACCGCCACGGGCAGAATCAGTTCAAGTAATCCCAATCTTCAGAACATTCCCATTCGAACGGAACTCGGCAGAGAACTAAGAAAGGTATTTTTCCCGAGAGACGGCTACACCTTTATCGATGCTGACTATTCCCAGATAGAACTTCGCCTTATGGCTCATATGTCGGGAGATGAAGGCCTTATTTCCGCCTTTAACGAGGGTAAAGACATTCACAGGTCCACCGCGGCCAAAGTGTTTAAGGTCCCCTTTGAAGAGGTTACGGATCTTGAGAGAAGAAGAGCTAAGGCCGTTAATTTCGGCATTATCTACGGAATCAGCGCTTTTGGTTTAAGCAATGACATAGATATGTCGGTTTCAGAAGCCAAACGCTATATCGAAGAATATTTCGCCACCTATCCGACGGTCAAGGCTTACCTTGATAAAGCGGTTTCCGATGCGAAGCGCGACGGTTATTCCACCACTCTTTACGGCAGGATCCGTCCGATTCCGGAATTGAAAGAGTCCAATTTTATGATGAGAAGCTTCGGCGAAAGAGTTGCCATGAACGCACCCATTCAGGGAACCGCCGCAGACATCATGAAAATTGCCATGATTAATATATTTAATGCTATTCGAAAGAATAACCTTTCTTCCAGACTCATAATCCAGGTTCACGATGAAGTGCTCATCGAAACAAAGATCGGGGAAGAGGAAAAAATTAAAGAAATACTTTCCACGGAAATGGCGAAGGCAGCGGCACTTTCCGTACCGCTTGAAATTGACGTTCATAAGGGAGACACCTGGTTTGACGCAAAATAAATCCAAAATGAAAATAATCGGCATCACCGGCGGAGTCGGTGCCGGAAAATCCACTGTTCTTGATTATATTAAGAGCATCGCGGACTGTAAGATAATCTTTACGGACGATCTTGCAAAGGATCTTTGTGTAAAGGGTGAAGCTTGTTACGAACCTCTCGTTAAACTTCTTTCAAAGAATGTGCTTTTAGAGAACGGTGAGATCGACAGGAAAAAGATGGCTGCAATGATTTACGCCGATGAATCACTTCGAAACGGCGTAAATTCCATTATTCACCCCGCGGTTTACCAAAGGATCGTTGAAATAGCGGAGCAGGAAAAAGAAAAGGGAG
>JAEEGK010008283.1_pt1 | contig 24562 bp, 26 predicted proteins | sample 8958771 | NCBI WGS metagenome assembly JAEEGK01 (sample SAMN16246547, study PRJNA631951) | gut metagenome | biome: gut microbiome; feature: rumen; material: SC-attached | host: Bos | place: Iran: Karaj | collected 2018-10
TTTGATGACTTCGTGACCACTGGCCAAACGCTTCAAGCTATGCAACGAGCACTTGAACCGTACAATAAAAACTTATTGTTTCTCAGTGGGATAAACAACAAACTTTAAAGTTAATTCTAAGTTAATTATTTATGAAACAAGACCCCAAATTTACCGCACAACTGCAGGACTGGATTAATACACCTGATGACCAGAAGAACTGGGACGAGGGTGCCATCTTGCTTCTCCAGTTGTCGGGTAATAAGATTATGTACCGCAACATTTCGGTTAATCCTAAAGGAAAGGCCGAATTCATCAAGGGACAGCTTCAAAAGTACCTGAACTTCCGTCTGCAGCAGCTGACGAAAGACCAGGTAAATGAAATGCAGTCGCAGGTCGATGAAATCGCGCAAAATGTCATCAAGCCTGCTGAAACCAGCGAGTTTGCTGACTTCAAGGCCGGCAAACGTGCCGACCATGACAGTTTGCCCGCTGAGATTCAGGCACTCTATGTAGAGAACCTGGACCTGATTCATCGTATGCGTGAGCTGCATCTGAAGCTGCGTACCCTGAGCCTTGATGAAGCCACCTGTCCCGACAGTGAGCGATATCCGTTCCTGAAGGAGATCATTGCGCTGGATAAGAAGCGCGTTGAGAACTGGGATATCTACGACCATTTCATTCCTGGTACTCCAGTAGTCGAAGGTACTGCAGCCCCAGAACCTGAGGACGAGGGAAAGGCTGATGAAACCGAAGAAACTTCAGTTAATTCCGAAGGATTAACCGAAAATCCTGCTGAAACTTCAGATAATCCCGAAGGATTAACCGAAGATGCAGCTGTTAAGGAAGAACAGTCCGCTCCTGTAGAGGCTAAGCCTAAGAAGGCAAAAGCCACAACAAAGCGTACTGGGAAGAAAACCGCTAAGAAATGAAGCGAACCGCATCAATGGCCGACGTTGTGAAGCCGCTCTCTGAGTGTAGCTCACAAGCCTATCTGTCCAATGCCGTTCAGGTGGCAGACCTACTTGAATGGATATTGGAACAGGTGGGCACGGCCAAGGTGTGGCAAACTTCATTCTCTATCTCTGAAGAGTTCCTTCGTAGGCTGTTCTTCGTCGAGAAAGGCGGCAAGGTCAGTGAATTCAACCTGGTTCTGGACCATAAGGCCACGAACAAAACACTGAAACTCTGGTCATTCATGACACAGGTGATTCAGCGCACTTTTCTCACTGACAACCATTCGAAGATTCTGCTGGTACAGGCTGAGAACGGTCAAACCGTCTCAGTCATTACCTCACAGAACCTGACACGAGGCAACCGCCACGAGTCAGCTGTAATTTCGACTGATCCGGCCATATTCGCTACGCTACATGCCCAGGTCACCGACTTAATCAATAATCATAGCGTACCGCTTTACGACCTCTTCATTCAAAGAATTCAAGACCAATAAGCCATGTCATCCATCGAATATACTCCAGAACAGCTTAACCAGGTAGAGCAATATGCCTCTATCTATCTTAAAATATCGGATATTGCCGTACTCTTCGACGTTCCTGCAGAGCAGTTACGCGAAGATATTGCTGACCGTTCAACGGAGGTAAGCAAGCGGTACCACAAGGGAAAGGCCGCTTCTAAAGTGAAACTGCTGCATCAGGAAATGCAGTTGGCGTATGTGGGTAGCCCGCTTGCATTGGAGAATGCCCAAAAGAATCTCATGGACATGGAGGATGACGAATAACATCTTCCATCTTACTTCTTACATCATCCATCATTCATGCCCTTACCATCAATCATAGACATAGCCCGAGCTGACCTCTACACCGCTAAAGAGGATTTAGAGGCCAAGTATGCCATCACTCAGGTTGAACACATCATCCGCCTGCGTGACATGGTGACGTGGTGTATTGCGAACTGTGACGCTAAAGACCGCCAGTTCGTGGATGAAATCATGCAGCGCTACGGCATCAGCAAGGTGACGGCCTATGCTGACCTAAAAATCGTGAAGTCTCTGCTGCCTAATTTGGGCGAGGCCTCACGCGACTATCATCGTTGGCGCTATAACGAGATGATACTGGAAACATACCAGATGGCGAAGAAGCGCAAGGACACGAAAACGATGGAGAAAGCGGCTACCTCTTACGCTAAGTACAACCGCATCGATGTAGAGGATGAAACTGCAGTACCGTATCACATGATAGTGGTACAGCCATTCTTCCCAACTACTGACCCGCGTGTTGTTGGTATCAATCCTGTGCCTAACATCGATGAACGTATCAAGAAGCTGACCAAGGAACTGGGTGCTTCAAACCCTGATACGCTTAATATCGAGTATGAGGAAGCTGACATGAACTTTGAAGAGATATTCGACGAACCAAAGGAAGAATCACCAGAATAATAGCCCACCATGCCTACTCAGCCCACTAATCCCAATCTGAAGACTTGGGACATTGAAGCCAAACAGCACGCAAAGCGTGTGTACTTCAATAAACCGCAGTTGATGGCGCAATATATTGCTGCCAAAACTACGGTTATCGTGGCTGGCCGTCGTACAGGTAAGACGGACTCCATTGCCTCGCCATTCGTGCTACGTAATATGCAGCGAATGCCGGGAAGTACTGGCGGTATAGTGGTTCCAACATTCAAGCACGGCTTGACGAACACGATTCCGGGACTGTTAGCTGCATGGAAGCGATGGGGCTATATCAACGGCATCCACTATGTGGTTGGCCGTAAGCCGCCAAAGTCCTTCGGAAAGCCAATTACAGAGCCTGCTGACTACGAGCATGTCATCACATTCTACAACGGCAGCGTGGCTGTCATCATCAGCCAAGACCGCCCAGGTTCATCAAACTCTCTGACGTTAAGTTGGCTATTGATAGACGAAGCAAAGTTCATTGATTACAATAAGCTGAAAGATGAAACGCTTCCAGCAAACGGCGGTATTCGCTCGTACTTCGGCCATCACTCATTCAACCATTCCATGATGGTGCTGAGTGACATGCCCCAGACGCAAAAGGGTTCCTGGTTCCTGCATTATCGGGAGAAAATGGATCCTCAGCTCATCGAGACGATTCAGGGTACCATCTACAAGATTTGGGAAACGAAGCAGCGCATAGCGAAAATGAAGGAGCTTCATCAGCCCATTCCTGAGTATCTGAAGGGCTATTTGAAATGGCTCGACCAGTCGCTGAACAAAATGCGCTCAGTGGCGGTGTACTATAAGGAGTACAGCACCATTGAGAACCTGCAGCTCCTGGGCGAAGAGTACCTGCGGCAGATGAAGCGCGACCTCACGCCGAAGACATTCCAGACTTCGATTCTCTGTCAGCGTATCGGCATTTCGCACGACGGCTTCTACTCGTCGATGCAGGAGCATCATAAGTACGACGCCTCTAATTTCGATTACCTCGATGAACTCGGTTACGACAAGATCCTGAAGGAAACGTCCGTGCAGAACTTCGATATCAGGGCGAAGTCGCAGTTCTCCACGCTCAATTCCCAACTGGATTCACGCGCCGATGCCGACGTGAACCCGTTGGCCCCAATATGCATAGGCATGGACTATAACGCCAATATCAACTGGATAGTGGCTGGACAGCCAAGCGGCAACCGCTTGAACGTCATCAAATCCTTCTATGTCAAATATGAGCGAAAGATTCCTGCGCTCATTGACGACTTCTGCGCCTATTATGCCTTCCACCAGAACAAGACGGTGGTGTTCTATTATGACACCACGGCGCTTGGTTCCAACTATGCCGTGAACGACCAGGACTTCCGTTACGTCATCATTCATGAGTTCGAGCGCCACGGGTGGCAAGTAGAAGATGTGTACCTTGGCAACCCAATGCGCCACGACGAAAAATATCTTTTGATAAACCAGGGCTTTGCTGGCAAGCAACGCCTCATGCCGTTCTTCAACCGTCAGAACAATGATGACCTGATACTGGCCATCCAGTCTGCTGGTGTCGAACGTGGACGAAACGGCTTTCGCAAGAACAAGTCTGGCGAAAAGGAGCCTGAGTCGGAAGAGGACCTACTGGAGCATCGAACTGACGGCTCTGATGCTTTCGATACGCTCTACATCGGCTGTGAGAAGTTCCCGCAGCACGACGTGTACCCAATAGCAATGGGCGGTGTTCTATAATTATTCTTAACCGATTGCCGTTTCTTCAAACTATTTGATTACCTTTGCAGAAAATTTCATGGCTATGGAACAAAACGTATGCACGATTGACCAGCCGGAACGTCTGCAGAGAATGGCTTATGTCATAGAAGAGATGATACTGGTAGGTCTTCAGAAGTTTGGCGACCCAATCAAACCTGATGAATACATGACTGCTTTAGGACTGGCTACTGGCCACTGTGTCCAAAGCGCCAACCAAACGCTGAACAACCTGATTAACTTCAGGCCGTATTATGAACAGGCGTTCAAGCAGTCATACAACCACTTCAAGAAGCATCCGCAGGAGGCTTTCCCCGAAGTTCAAATAGGTATCTACGACCATATCGAGGAGGTCTGCGAAGACGAGGAATAGCCAGTTCGCTATTTTCCCATAATAATTGTTATTGATTCTGAATTGTACCGAAATTTGGTACAATTCAGTTTTATTTTTGCCCCTTGCATATATTGTATATTCTTAAGAACAGTGCCAAACGTAAAGAGCGCTGGTGTGCGCGAACTGGTATTAGACCGCCTGCTCCGCAACCCAAGGGGCTATACTGTCAATGAACTGATGGAGCGTGTCAATAAGGAACTGGTGTTCGAAGGACTCCGGCCCATTACTGCTGGCAATACTATTCGCAATGATTTGACGAATATATCGAACCGCTTCAAACAACCAATCCGTGAGGTGACACGGGGCCATGCCATCTACTTCTCATACGAAGATCCTAACTTCACAATATACAAAAGTCAGTTGACACAGCGAGAACTGCGTCTCATCTATGCCTTGCTGCAGAACATAAAGTATCTCGATGCCTGGCACGGCAGCATCATCTATCAGGAATTGGAAGAAACGGTGCGTGATTTCGTACAGCTAGACTGTTACCAGTTGCCGTTTGTCATCTATGAAAACTACACATCCGATGAGGAGCAACGGCATCTTTGTATGCTGAACGACTGCATTTGCTCGCAAATGGCGGTGAAAATCACCTGCGTTCAGAACAAAGCTGGTCCCAAACTGCTGACCGTGCATCCATATTTCTTGCGCCAACATAAAATGTTGTGGCATGTCCTGGGTCTCGATGCTGCAACAGGCGCAGCAGTCTGCATTTCTTTGCACGAAATCAAATCTATTGTGTGCGATGAAACGACGGATTATATTCCTAACCGCAACTACAATGCGGATGAATTCTTTGCATTATTGCACCTAAAATAGGAATATTTTTGTATTATTTCCGTTACATAAGTATGAAGGCAGCATTTATATTCAAACAATACACATGGCTCGTCGATACCATCCGTAGATATCGGCAGATTACTTTCCGCGACCTCAAAGAGGAATGGCGGAATACGGAGATGTCTGGTGGACTCCCTATGTCGCGCACCACATTCAACCGCAATCGTGATGCACTCCTGGATATGTTCGGCATCGTCATAGATTGCAAACGACGTGGCGGCAACACGTACTTTATCTTCAATGAAGAGGAACTGAGCAAGGAAACAGTCAAGAACTGGATGTATTCCACACTCAGCCTCAGTACGCTATTGAGTGAACACAAGCGGCTGTTCGACCGTATTCTGGTGGAATACATTCCTTCAGCCGACCGCTACCTGCAGCTCATTCTGGAAGCGATGTTCCGTAGCCGCCAGCTTGTAATGACATACAAGCGCTACGAGTTTGACATCGCCAAGACATACACCGCCAGTCCATATTGTGTGAAACTACACAATCGCAGATGGTACGCGCTCATGGACATACGGCGTAAACCCGACGCAGAGCCGCATCTGGTCGTGTTCGCCCTTGACCGCATCCGACAGCTGGAACTGACTGATGCCAAATTCAAGATTCCATCCGACTTCAACGCTTCAGAGTTCTTCAGCGAATGCTACGGCGTGGTGGTTGGCGACGGCACACCGGCCACCACCATCCGCCTTCGGGCCTTTGGCCGTGAACGCTACGCCTTGCTTGACTTACCAGTCCATCACTCGCAACGGCTCGTCTCTCAGTCTGACGACCACTTCGATTACGAAGTCTTCTTGCGGCCCACCGCCGACTTCAAAGCCTACCTCGCCTCCAAAGGCCGTTGGCTTATTGTCACTTCTCCCCAATGGCTGGCCGATGAAATTGTGCAGATTCATCGGGAAGGTATCGAAGAATATGACCTTCAGAACGCTCAAAAATGACTATTTTTCTTCGTACATTATTAAATAAAACAAAAATTTCGATATTTTTTCGATAAATTTCGCTAACTTTGTAGCCAATTAGTAGTTTTTGGTTTCTACCTTAGCTGCTACCCGACAAAGACCACCCAGGCATTTATGCCTAAAACATAAGAAATATTAGAACTCCCTTGCAGTGTATTAAAAGGTTTGGTCGCCTGTCGAGACACTCGCTTGGGAGTTTCTGCGTTGAAAAGAGTAATGGCAAACGACATTATACAGTTCAAAGAAAGCGAATATAACGAATTACTGCGACAGGCTGTCGCAGTAATAGAGAGCGCACGTGCAAGTGTTGCTTTTCATTTGGCAACAACTGCCAGCAATACACATTGGGAGATAGGCAGGCTACTCCATGAAAAAAAACTGGAGAGCAAGCACGGGAGTGGTGTCGTCAAACGGCTTTCCGTAGATTTGAAAGAACGCTATCCTGACATGGGACTTTCCCCTCGAAACCTGTGGGATATGAAGAAGTTCTATTTGCGTTTTTGCGATAGTGATGCAAAACTGCGACAGAGCGTCGCACTTTTGCCTTGGTCCCACAATCTGCTACTGATGCGTGAACTGAAGGATGATGATGCGGCAATCTATTACTATTCGCAAGAGACTGTTGCTAAAGGCTGGAATCGTGACCTCCTTCTGAACGCCATCAAGCTGGGAATGCACGAGACGCATTCTGTCCCTGCTGCTGACAACAACTTCGAGTCCACGCTTCCTGCCGTGCAGTCGCAGTATGCCAACGAGGTGTTCCACAGCACCTACAACCTCGGATTCCTCGGAGTTACCAAGCCAATTCTAGAACTTGAATTGGAGAACAGACTCGTGGAGAAGATTAAGTTGTTCCTGCTGGAACTGGGTAAGGGTTTCACCTTCATCGGCAACCAGCACACCATAGAATACAACGGCAAGGAAAGTCGCGTTGATATGCTCTTCTTCCACAGAGGATTACGCAGCCTTGTGGCCATCGATTTGAAAATCGGAAAGTTCATTCCTGAATACGCAGGAAAGATGAACTACTATCTCTCCCTTCTCGACCGCACCGAGCGTCAGGAGGGTGAGAACCCATCCATCGGCATCATCCTTTGTGCCGAAAAAGACCGGCTGGATGTGGAACTGGCACTTGAAGGCATGTCCAAGCCCATCGGTGTAGCCGACTACAAGCTCATCATTCCCAAGGAGGAACTGCAAAAGACAATTGCAGCAGAAATTCAATCATTCGAGAACGAACATGCTGAAGACAAAACAGAAGAGTCGTAGCAAGGTCGTTCCGCCGTCGTTGGTTCGACGTTGGTATATCGTAGCGTAGGCGTTCGGTAAGCCAAGAAGACCCAAAGAAGAGGGTAAAAATACAGGTAGAAGATGGTTAGAAGGATGCATGAAAATAGAAAGAACGATTAATTAGGAAATATAACCTATGAGTGGAGTAGAAAAGAATTGCAGATGGTATTTTGCAAGGTCATTGGGAGGACAAGACCAAGGACCGAATGATGCCATGGGCGAAAATTTCAAGAAGATGCCCTTTGAGGCTATTGTCAGGGAGTCCGTCCAGAATTCACTCGATGCCAAAGCTTATGATGACAAACCGGTAATAGTGACATTCAAGTTCAAATCGACCGATGCCAAGAACTATCCGATGCTGTTCCGTATAGACAAGCACATTCAGGGCTGTTTGGACATGTACGATGACAAGAATGCTCACAAGAAGTTTGACCCCATGCTGGATTATATCGACAGAGCAAGGGATGCCCGTATGGATTATCTCGAAGTGCATGACGAAAATACCACAGGCATGGACTACAACAAGGAAGACACAAAGAGTGGTTTCTACTCTTTCGTTAAGAGTGCAGGAAACTCGTCGAAAACAAGCGAATCAGCAGGTGGCAGTTTTGGTTTTGGTAAGGCAGCTTACTTCAATTTGTCAAAAATACGTACCGTCCTGATTTCTACTCTCACAACTGACAATAAGCACTTCTTCGAAGGCGTCGCTTCGCTCTGCACCCACAAAATGGATGGCGACAAACTAGTTCCCGTTGGTTTCTACTGCGACAACGATGCCGAAGATCCAATTACTTTGCAAACTTCTATACCTGACAGATTTTTGAGACATCATCCAGGAACATCCATGTATATTATGGGATTGGGCCTGACTGAAGAAGACACATTACAGGCGATGATGAAAATCAACGAAGCCGCAGTGAAACACTTCTGGCTGTCCATCCTAAAGCATAAATTAATTATACGTGTTGAGAAAGGAGGAAAAGGCAGCTACGAACTGAATGCTGACAACCTTCAGGCCAGTGCGGAACTAATTTACGACAAATACGACGATAACCGTGGACGAGGTCACAAAAACCCACGTCCGTATATCGATGCCGTTTTAAACGTAGGGAAAGACGACAAGCATTTACTGTTCGAAAAGGAAATACCATATCTAGGCCGTGTGAAGTATTACTTTATGAAGAGTAAGACGGGAAACGACTATGTGCTGAACATGCGTGCTCCTCTTATGCTCGTCAACCACCAAAGCAACGGCACGGATTATGGTTTCTATTCCGTATTTGTATGCGAAAGTGAAAAAGGCAACAAACTTCTGGTACAGGCAGAGAATCCTGCCCACAACGAGTGGGATGCCAATAACGCTCCTGATCAGGACAAGAGTATAGTTCGCGAAGCACTGAAAGCCAAGGAGCAATTTATTCAGGAATGTATTCGTTCCGTATTTGTGGCCGAGAATGTTGAGACTCTCAATTTCGGAGGTCTTGACGAGTATCTAGCCATTCCATCTTCTCTTGATGAGGATGAAGAATACCAGCCGCAATACGGCAAACCAACGGAAGAAAAATCCGAAGAAGAAACATCCAGCGTCACAACAGAGTTAGGTGATAATGACATTCGTAAGCCTGTTATTCCCACATTGGGAGAAGTAAAGATTAAGAAGAAGAAAGAGCCAAAGTTGCTAGACAACGACGGCGAGGATCAGCAGACAGGCCATACACCTGAAAAACGTCCAGAGAAAGAAGAGGAAGAACAGAATCAAGACGAGAAAGAAGAACAGGAAAAGGACGAGCAAGAGAAAGAACAAAAGGAACATGAGCCGGGAAAGGACACCAACGATGGTCCAACGATGCCTATGTTTGAAGACGAAGAAGGTTATCGTCTGCCAGACATGGAACCCCTGAAGATTTCATACCGTGCTTATGCCCAGAAAGGCGACGATGGTATGGAGCATCGTTTAGTTATCCACAGTAACCGCTCTGCCAACCGCGTTGTCGTTGTGGTCAACGCCATGGGCATCATGTCTGATGAACCCTTGGCCATTAACCACACAGATAATGGTAACATAGTGAAGAACCAATTGACGCATGTCCATCTGGATGAAGGCAAGACCGTCATTCGGATTTGGTTTGAGGACGACATGCGCCATGCAATAACACTTGACGTCTATGAAGATAGGTAACAACTCACTACCATATCCTGTATTAGGTAACAGCGACGATATATTACCGTTGCTGCCAGAAGACAATATAAGTGTCATACCATCGTTTGACAACGACAAGTACACTTTCCATATTACGCTGAAGCAGGAGAACCCCGACATCACAGCTCTTATAGAGGCTGGGATGGCAGAATACACTTGTGAAGTCACTTGCACACGCACCTTCCTGCGTATTTGCAAACCTTCACCTACACCTGAGTTTGACATCACTCTAGGTCGTCGCGAAGTGTTTGGCCGCATCGATTTCGCTTGCTATGTTACGGTTCGTGAACCAATTGCAAGCTATCGCAACAGCGGACAGCATGAAGATTATGGTGATGCTTCGTTCAATCTGGAGCCTGGCGACGTGCTCGTAGCATTCTATCCTGCCAGCTATAATGCCGACCTTAAATATGAGAAGTTGTATGCTGCTGGCTCATTTATGGTAGTGCTCGACGGTGAAGATAAGCCTCACACTTGGTTTGATGCCAACGATGATAATATCAAGGTCTATCTGCCACATGCTATGTTCGAGCAGTTCCGTGCGTTATGCAAGAACCGCAACTTCAATGAACTGTTCCATGCCAGCATCGTATTCAATGCATTGTTCAAGGTGCTCAGCGAATACTCTGAAAAGAAATATGGTGATTTTCAATGGGCCGAAGCAATCAAGTATCGCATTGACACAGAAGAGGATCTGCACCAGTTTGACATTAAAGACACTTCAAAGGCCTACGAACTTGCACAGGCTCTACTTCGAGACCCATATCAGCGACTGTTCAATCATTTGGCTCAAACTAACGACTAACAGCTATGGCACTACAACCCGTTTTTAAACGCAGCTATATAGAACATCTGAGAACGCATATTCGTCCAACAGATTATATGGGTGACCATTTTGAATATGATCGTTCACAAGTTGTCCGCCTTTATGGCATTACACAGCCTGAGGATTTACTCCAAGAACTAGATCCTTCACCTGATGGCGATTACAAATCTGCTATTGCAATCTACGAGGCATATAAAGACATCACACCTCTGTTTGCTCAGCAAGACGACCTCTGGGTTTATCTTACTCACGTTGATTTGTTTGAGTATGTGAAAAGAAGATGGCCAATAAAAATTGATGATGACAAAGAAAAGCAGATTGCCAATATACAGAACCATTGGTTCAGACATGGCAAGCATCTTTTCAGAACACCAATTGCCGGTTTATGGTGGCAAGTGTTTTTAACAAAGGATGAAGATCGAGATAATCCATATGAACTTACAGAGGTTTACTTTAACTGTGGACAGGATTTCCATCAAAGATTTGGTGAACTCACCTTAATACGACATAGAGAAGCTATGGTTGGAGTTCTTGAATTCCTCAAAGACCATCCGGAACTGACAGCAAAAGGATTTGACCCGAGGGGACAATATATCTCCAGACTATTCAATTCAGTGGGTAGTTACAAACTATTGTCAAATATGGATAAAGACTATTTCAAGAAAACATTAGAAGATAGACTGGATATAATAAGTCAAATCTCAAATAGAACAGAAGTACAAAATCAAGATATATCTTTAAATGAGTAAAAGAATTATTAAATTTATAGATTTGTTTGCAGGAATAGGCGGATTCCACACTGCTATGCATAGTGTGGGAGCCAGATGTGTTTTTGCGAGCGAATGGGATAAATACGCACGCATTTCATACGAAGCCAATTATAAAGAAATTGAACCCAAGCTATTTAAAAAGGATAAGACAGGTAAATATCTATATTTCAACGAGGATATAACTGATGCCATACCATCTGAGATTCCTGACTTTGATATATGTTGCGGCGGATTCCCTTGCCAGCCATTCTCCGTGGCAGGATTGAAAAGGGGCTTTGATGACACAAGAGGGACCTTGTTCTTCAATATCGCCAACATTGTTCGAGAAAAAATCAATGCTGGCAAACCGCCAAGAGTGCTATTCCTAGAAAATGTAAGAGGACTGAAGAACCATGACAAAGGAAATACTTTAAAGGTGATTTTAGCGACACTTGACGAGCTGGGATATGGATGCTCTTATGAAGTTCTTAACGCAAAGTATTTTGGTGTTCCCCAGAATAGAGAGCGTCTGTTTATTGTTGCTTGGTATAAAGACATCGTGAAAAATGTAGAAACATTCCGTTTCCCATACGGAATTTCCACAAATGGTGAAATCATTTATGATAAGGAGCTATTAAAGGAAGGAACGTTGCCTACAAAGGTCTCAGATATTTTTGAGCCTTTTAATGCGATAGACCCCAAGTTCACTATATCTGATCGCATGTGGATTGGCCATCAGAATAGAAAGGAAAGGAACAGGCAGAATGGCAAAGGATTTGGATACTCGTTATATAAAGCAGACAGCCCTTATACGAGCACAATCTCAGCACGCTACTGGAAAGACGGAAGTGAGATTTTAATAGACCAATCTGATAAAGGTCTCAATCCTCGTACTCTTACACCGGTAGAAGCTGGAAGATTACAAGGATATCGTATTATTGGCAATGGATGGGAGCACCCAGAATGTGCCAATAACCAGAATTTTAATGATTCAAACCCTGAGTTTAAAATCGCAGTCTCTAAAAAAGAGGCTTACCACCAATTTGGAAACAGTGTAGCTGTTCCTGTTATTAAAGTATTAAGCCAAGAAATTTTAAAGCAATTATTCTAATATGTTACAGGATTTAAGTAAATTAGTTGTTCCCATCAGGGAGAAGATAGAGCTCTTCCGTGGAATTGACATGACACTGCCAGCAGCTTTTAAGGAAGCTGTGCAGAGTATTGGAAGCGATAAAGTTGCTTATGGCAAGTATTCTTCAGTCATAACAAATGCATCTGGGCAACATATATTTCTAAGTAACAATTGGTTCTATATTGCGGCTATCCTGTCTCCATTATATAGACCTTTTGAGGAATATCGTGTGGTCATAAACAAGGTCGTAGACAAGGATGTTTTAAAGAAAAAAGACAAGGAACAGATATCCAAAGCGATAGATGCCAATCGCTCATACGACAATACGGATAAAGAGTTCTTGAAAAAGTTTGCGACTGATTGCGGGTGGTGGACAGCAAATGCTGCTAAAGATTTGAGGTCGTTAGACAGAGGCGATTGTCTTAATTCGGCTATTTTGGCAATCGCAAACGTGGTAAATGCCTCACAATCGTATATTGCAAACTTATGGAGCTACTTTGGTTCAAATCCCTTAAAAGCTAATTTACTGACAGATGGCTTTAATGAATTTATGGCATCCAAATCTACAGTCATAGCCGAAAGGAATTTAGCTCTATTTGTTTTCAAGACAATGAAAGTTCTTGAAGGTGATGACAAGTTGTCGGCATTTGTTCCATATGCTCAAACATCTAATGCACGTACTGGAACTGGAGAGGCCAAGTTAATTAAATTACGCTCTGATGATTTTTCAGAAACACTGGTCGGTTTATTTATTGAGACGACCCTACAGGACATAAAAGAAAGGAACTCCTCAACGCCAACCACAAGATGGTTTGAGGAACCCTTTGAGTTTATGGACAAACAGGTTTACCTAAGCAATCAGTGGGTTTCCGCCGGCGATTATCAATTGTCATTTCCCGAATTGCAGAAATACATAGATGTTTGCTACAGAGGTAAGTACCATGTTGAAAGAACAAACGACGGACTATTTGTTTTATTTCAGATATCAGATCCTAATAACATATTAAACTATACGGATGGACTACCATCATATAAGTCCGACAAGCCTTTACAACTTATCTATTATGGTGCTCCTGGAACTTCGAAATCCACGACCATCAAGAAAGAAATTGGTAATTGTTCACAACATCGTATCACTTTCCATCCTGATACAGACTATTCAAATTTCGTGGGATGCTACAAACCCACGAAAGATACCAATGGACATGACATTACCTATGAGTTTGTTGCACAGACCTTTGTAAAGGCATATATTGAGGCATGGAAAAAGCTTATTTATGAAAACGATAAGGATAAGCGGGTCTTTTTGATTATCGAGGAAATCAATCGAGGCAATTGTGCCCAGATATTCGGTGACCTGTTCCAATTGCTTGACCGTGATGACAAAGGATATAGCGACTACGAGATTGAACCAGATACAGACCTGCAACGATATCTTGCTAAAGAGTTCGAAAATTGCGGAAAAATACCAGAGCACATTGCTTATGGTGATATTATGAAGTTGCCACCAAATCTTTTCATCTGGGCAACAATGAATACTAGCGATCAGAGCCTGTTCCCCATTGACTCTGCCTTTAAGCGTCGCTGGGAGTGGAAGTACCTGCCTATTAAGAACGGTGAGAAAGGGCACATAATCCGTGTTGATGATACTAGGGCTTATGACTGGTGGGAGTTCCTGAACGCAGTTAACAACCGTATTGAGAAACTGACAGAACAAGAAGACAAACAGTTGGGCTACTGGTTTGCAAAGCCCAACACAGGTGTGGAAATATCCGTAGACCGCTTTGTTTCTAAGGTCGTGTTCTATCTTTGGAACGACGTGTTTAAGGATTTTGCCAAGGATGCCAACTCGCCATTTGTCATTAAGGGAGCAGACGAGAAACGTCATGAATTGAAGTTCAATATGTTCTTTGATAAATATGGTAATGCCATCCCAGAAATTGTTGCCATATTTATAGAAGGCCTCAAGGTGTTGCCCATCAAAGGTCCAGGACATACGGCAGAAAATGCAGAAACTGAGGAGCCAGAAGAAATAAACGTCGTTCCTGAAGAAATTGAGGAACCAGAGCAAGCCGATGCAGAAGAAAAAAAGGAAATAGAGGAATATAACGAAACCGCTGAGCCGGAAGTCGAGTCTGATAATGACGGTGAAGACGTTGAGATGCATACCATCCAGCAGAATCTGTTCGAAAATGACGAGCTAGAGGTCGACAAGGAGGATGACGACGAAGAAACCGGCTCAGGGAATGCAGATGCAGACAACTTCCTCAAAGCTTTGTATAACAAGAAAAAGTAATTATGAAACTGATAGTAGAAGGATATCCATACGAACCGCAGAAGGTTGAAAAGATTCTTCAGGGAATTGAGGCCCCGAAGAGTAAGGACGGCCTTGTGCGTAATGGATATGTTGGCTACTTCTACAACAAGCAGATTGACGACTGCGTGTTCTTTTTGCCGAAGGTGGTTATCAACGAGAAGCATAATTTACTTGACAAATACACACCAGAGGAGATGATTGACGTGGAGAAGTGTGGACGTATGGAACCACGCGACCGCAGTTTTATCTACGGATTGTCTGTCTGGATCTATCGTGCTGTTAAAGAGTTCCAGCGTTTGAACCCTGACAGCGATATCGTGTGCATGAACAGCTTTTCCAGAATGGATGGGTCGAGCCAGAAGGTGCAAAACACATTACTTGATGTTATCCTGTCGCTGATTCGCTTCAACAATGAAAACCACGACTTCTTCATGTTTACACTCAGAAACATCCATTCTGGGTATAACAAGATAAATTGGACCAAGACCATCTCGAAAAATACAGCATTGCTGCAGAATAACAGGCCGGTTTATCTGGATGTGGTGAACAAGAAGAAACAAGTGAACTTTGACGAGGAGCTGTTTGTCATTTTCTATTCTATCCTGAACTATGTCAGGGAAAGATACGGATTCCGCACAAAGACAGATGGACACTACCAACTAATAACAGGCAGTGCCTTCAAGCGTTGGTTACATGGCTATGGTAAAATTCGCTTACGTCAGATTAAGTACAAGTACTATTCTGACAAGGCGCTGGCTTTATGGAACCATTGCTATGCCTTTTTTGAGCTGACCGATCTCATCAATTCCTCACGTCAACAGAACGACTATATGCTTGTGAGGAACTTCAACATTGTTTTTGAAGCAATGATTGACGAGCTACTTTCAGACAAGGAGCTAAAGGATGGAGATTTGGCCGACCAGCCCGATGGTAAACGAGTAGACCATATCTACGCTTATGAGGGACTTATCGGAAATAACGAGAAAGTGTACTACATTGGCGACTCCAAGTATTATAAGATTGGGGAGAAACCTGGGCCACATTCAGTATATAAACAATATACGTATGCGAGGAACGTCATTCAGTACAACCTGAAGCTTTTCCTCAATGGTACGGGAGAGGCAGGCAAAGACTATCTTATCTATCGTGACCCATATACTGAAGGCTATAACATTACGCCCAACTTCTTCATCAGTGCCCGTCTGGACGACGAATACAGATACGAAGAAACCAATCTGGAATTTAAGGGCGACGAGGAACCTTTGAAGCACTTCGAGAACAGGCTCTTCGACAGAGATACGCTGCTATTACAACGTTACGATATCAACTTCCTGTTCGTGTTGGCTCTTTATGCTGGCAGCAACGATTTCGCTAAGGCTGAATTCAAGGGTGAGGCACAAGAGATGTTCCGCAGGCATATCATTGATTATCTGGAGGAACGCTATCAGTTCTTTTCTCTGCAAAAACGGCCAGAAAAGGTGGAGTCGCTACAGTCTATTGTCAATGGACGTTTCAGAGATATTCTCGGAAAGACATACAGGCCTTACGACGGCAAGGACATCCTCTATCTCTCCTGCGAGATTGGAGAAAAATACGAGGAAGACAACAAGCAGTTGCTGTCATTGCTAAGTCAGGATTTCATCATCCGTGACTACCGCTTGGGGCACGACCCGCGACAGTTCATGGAAAGATATGTGGAGAATATCAAAGTTGCTCAATCTGGTGGTATACAAGCTGCACAGAATCAACTTACGTTCGCAGACTTTACCAATGAGGTATTCCTTATTGGAGGATATCGTGCAGACAAAAACTCTCATCTTCCTTGGATTCTATCGAATAAGAAATACAACGTACGTGCCAGTGCTGCACGTGAGGGAAACATTGGAAAAATCCGCAGTATGGCCGTTGCTGCACGTTTCCTTATATTATATGAGATTGGTGCAGAACATCAGTCTGAGCCACAAATATTCCTTATTGGCTCTCATGGTTTCATGAATAAAGACAAAATGAGTGAAATGGGCTATGAGGAGCCAGATGGAAGGTACTTGGTTTATGACCTTACATCATCTCTACAATTTGAAAAGTTCAATCTGGATTATCTTCTGGAATACTCTCGTGTTGCAGAAATGGAGAAGCGACGTAAAGAGAATACTCTTAAAGATGGATGGGAAAAGGATTGGCAAGGTACACCACTATATTATAGCGGTGAAGAACTTATAAAGATACTTGAGGGGAAAGACATGGACGCAATTACTCATGAGGAAAACGTAACATCAGAATCCATTGTACTATCAGATTCCATTAATATGTCAACGGAAAGTGATGAAGGAAATCATGAAGTTACTATTCCTGAAGCAGAAGAATTTGAACCAATTGGTATCGCTGCAGAACAACCTTCATCCAAGTCTGTGAAAGTTATAGAAGGGATATGGGATGCCTACAAGAGTGTTCAATTCAGGAAAAGATTTGAGACGCGCCTTGTCAGCAATGGGATGAATCGTTATGAAGCAAACAAACGGATGAACTACTTCTTCTTGAAGGTGAAAGATGCTGATCAGGGGGGTATTTTCCGTATGCGTCTAAGAAATTGCCGCACATTTGAAGAGTGCGCTAATATTCTAAACGATCTGTTCATAGCATGGGAAGGCACTTTGAAATACCCATGGGTAAAAGACTTGTTCTTTGGATATATAGAATTCTTGAAGGACATATACCTTGGCCAGGGAAGCCTTGATGATTCAAAAGAAGATAATCTAAAGAAACTCTCTAAAATAGAGTTGACCTTCCCTGACAGACATAAAGAGTTGATGACACCGCTTGATGCACTAAGGAAGGTTGTCGATATGATAGGTCCTGATAATGTTAGCAGGATGAATCTTAAGATAGTCAACGACAAGCTAATTCAGCATTATGAGCCAGCAGGTAATCGTTACTATGAAGCGATTGGAAACGGCTGGTGGCTTAATACCAGAGGGACTCCAAGGAACAAGTACCAAGTTATCTTTATTATGTTGAATAAAGCTAATATTCCTGTGAAAGTTAACTTGTTGTAATGAAGAACATACGCAAGATATATGTCGCGAGCAGCTGGAGAAACGAATATTATCCAGAGGTAGTTGCCAGATTGAGGGAGGCGGGACACGAGGTTTACGACTTCCGTAATCCGCCATCGGGTGACCCCGGATTCAAATGGAGCAGCGTAAGCGAGGACTATATGGAATGGTCACCACAGCAGTACCGCGATATGCTGCAGCATGAGAAAGCCGTGCGGCAGTTCCACAATGACATAGAGGCAATGGAGACATGCGATACGTGTGTGCTGGTACTTCCCTGTGGCAGAAGTGCTCATACAGAGGCTGGTTGGTTCGCAGGTAAAGGGCGAACAACCATTGCCTACATTCCAGAAAAACAAGAGCCAGAACTGATGTACAAGCTGTTCAGCTGTGTATGCTGCTCAATTGGCGAATTAATAGAAACCCTAAAATGAAGCAATATGAGACATAGAATAAAAGCAGGTAAGGTTGGCTCGTTTGCACCAGAGAAAGAGAAGGTGGAGATAGAGCTGCTGGAGAACAGGGAAGTCGCTGATGAGGTCGAAGAAATCTTTGAAGAGGATTCGGAATTCAGCAATGATGACGAAGCTCTCGCTGCAATGGAATTTTACGACAGCCCTGACGCAATTGAATAAAAGGAACGACTATGGACAGGCTCACCGCACAACAACGCCATCAGAATATGGCAGCGATTCGGTCGAAGGACACGAAGCCGGAGATGATTGTGCGTCGTGGGTTGTGGAAACGGGGATTCAGGTATAGGCTGAACCATAAGCGATTGCCTGGCCATCCTGATTTGGTATTAAGGAAATATCGCACCTGCATCTTCGTGAACGGCTGCTTCTGGCATGGTCATTTGGTAGATATGCAGGCGCTTGAAAATTCGGATTGCTGCAAGATACCCTCTACAAACCGTGACTTCTGGGTGGAGAAGATTCGGAGAAACAAAGAACGCGACCGTGACGAGCAGCGCACATTGGCCAGTATGGGTTGGAACTGCATCACCGTGTGGGAGTGTGAATTGAAGCCACAAAAGCGTGAAGAAACATTGGATTCCATCGCCTTTACTCTAAACCATATCTGGATGCAGGACCACGGGGTAAAGAGTGTTCCTTATCCTAATTTGGAAGAAGAGGACATGAAAATGCCTATGGCAGCAGAGGCTGATAATTGATGTATTGAACGAATCCTGAAATAGTAATTATATGACACAAATCAAACAATTAACTGCTGTGCTTTTCCTCATGCTAACATTCTTTGCATGTGGAAATAAATCTACCAGCACTGAGTCTTCATTGAACGACGAAGTGACTGAGGATGTAATGGTGCAACCAGACACCACTTCATATACTGTTCAGGAGGAAGAAATAAGGAATGCTGATAAGCCTACAGCACCTGCAAGTTCAGCCTCATCGTCTTCATCACGTTCTAATAAATCAGTCGGTTATGATAATATGCGTGGCTTCGATCCTGCATCTGAAGATGACATGGAAGACAACGGAGTGAGTCGTTATATGGAGAATAACGATGAAGAAGGCTGGGATTAATTCAAAAAAAGAGAAGCTATGAATGATGAAGAAAGAATTATACATGCTTTGAATGAATTGGCGGACATAGAAAAAGAAAATAGCCTAAAGAAGGAAGAAGAGCGTAAACGTGAGAAGGAAGCTGCAGAAAAACGGAAACGCCTGTATAAATACTTCTACGAGGAAGCTTCTCCCATTTCAATGCATATTCCCAAGGAGTCAAAGTTTTCTGAATTGATAGAAGATTGACGAATTAAAAAAGTCACAAATATGTTAGGAGCAATAATCGGAGATATAGTAGGTAGCCGTTGGGAGTTTGCCCCCACAAATGACTACGACTTTGAATGGTTGTCATCGGAAAATGGATTTACGGATGATACCATCTGTACTGTCGCTGTTGCTGATGCGCTGCTACGAGACCGCGACTTTGGCGAGAGCATCCATGACTGGTGCAACCGCTATCCGCATCCGATGGGAGGATATGGCGGAAGGTTTGCACAGTGGGTACACAGCGAGAATCCTCAGCCATATAACAGCTTTGGCAATGGTGCAGCCATGCGTGTAAGTCCCGTGGCTCATTGGTACGATACCATTGATGAGGTGTTAGATGCTGCAGCTGGTACCGCTTTGCCGTCACACAACCACGATGAAGGTATCAAGGGGGCACAAACTGTTGCACTGGCTATATTCAAGGCTTTGCAATTTGGCCAAGAGGCTCCTGAACATATTGATGAGATACTGGCTGAATGTGTCGAGTTCTCTGGCTATGACATCAACATCCGTAAGGAAGATGTCATCAACCGCTTCGACGAGACTTGCCAAGGCACAGTTCCTGTAGCCTTGTGGATTATTGGAATCAGCGACAATTTTGAGGATGCCGTTCGTAAGGCAGTAAGCCTTGGTGCCGACGCTGATACACTTGGCGCAATCGTTGGCAGCATTGCCGAAGCAATCTGGGACATTCCTCTACAGATGCAATTGGAAATCTTGCACTATCTACCATCGGAAATGAAGCGTGTCGTAATTGAATTCTATAAAAGGTGCAACAGAGATAGTTTCGTCGCTGGTTACGGAGATGAAGGAGCTGCTATAGATATGATGCAAACAGAATAACATAAAGGAAAAAGAAGCGATGACTTACACATATAAATATCCAAGACCGGCTGTGACTGCAGACTGTATTGTAGTCACAAAGGAAGCAGAACCAAAGGTGCTGCTCATTCAGCGTGGAAATCCGCCATTCAAAGGTGCATGGGCTTTCCCTGGCGGATTCATGAATATGGATGAGACAACAGAGGAATGTGCTATCCGTGAACTAGAGGAAGAGACTGGGTTGAAGGTGACAACCGTCTTCCAAATTGGTACATACTCCAAGATTGACCGTGACCCACGAGGGCGAACGATTACCGTTGCTTATCTAGCAATCGTTGACAGTCCTTTGGATGTGAAAGGTCAGGACGATGCTGCAAATGCTGCGTGGTTCTCAATTACTGACCTTCCACATCTTGCCTTCGACCACTATGATATTATGCATGATGCAGTTATCTTGTATGGTTCAAAAATTGGTAATGTATAAGATTTAATAAGCGTATAATATGTATTTCTTTTTATTACCCGAAACTAGCATTATCCTCACAATATTTGTGATAGGAGTAATTATCTATTTTGTAGCGTCAGCAGCGAAATCATCAGTGGGTGGCATGCTTAGTTCTGTAAACATATATGAAGAGGCGATTACGGTAAAGCATTGTAAGAGTAAAAACGGAAAGGCCATTGTTGGGAAATCAGCATATAATAAAAGAGATATGTATTATATCGCTGAAATAGTAAGGGCAAGCAAATATGATCATCTTGGATTTGTTTTCGCGAAAAGCATCGAAGAATTAGAGGCTAATCTTGAAAAGGAATTAGAAAGACATGGCCAGATTGCTTCAGTTAGGGACTTGGTTAGTGAAGATGGCATCTTTTATGTTAGAAATACCGGATATGACGAAAAGTATAATGAATTTGAAGCATATATCGATAATGTACGGACTAAAAGATATATCCGAACTGTTTACGGGAAAACGATGGTTGAACTTGAAGAAAATGCAAAAAAGGAACTGGCAAAACTTAGTCTAGAATATTCTAAGCATAGATAATTGCATTTGGGACAGACCTTGATACATTTCTATTTAGCCTGCTGCTTTCCTTTGTTTTCTTTTCTTATTTTGGCTCTGCCTCTGTTCGAAATGGGCTGCGCCTCCAGCTCTACATATATCCTCAGTATATAGGTAGTGTCATTTCCCATCAGCCAACGCTATTCCTCTGAAAGCATCCGTTCATCATCTGGAGTGGTTGACGCCTCCAGTGCGCTTCTTCTTCTGAATAGTGGTAGTCATGGCTTCTGTAGCGCATTTATACCCCTGCTGTTCTTCGAGTACCTGACACCCACCGCCTATTGTTTGCTCACGCTTGATGGGCTTCACGATACGATTTGGTCATTTGCTTCCATTTATTTCTTGATTGTTTGGTCATACATCTTTGATGAATAATGCTGCTTAGTTCGATGTATATATCTGCCTTTATTTATAGGTAGCGTCCACCGCTCAGCGTCTGTGGCTAAATAAGTGGTATATCTCACCTCTTACCTCTGACCTTTTCCATCTCACACCTTATCTCTCACTGCTTATCACTCTCATGATATTGCCAAATAGGATGGGAGAGTGCATGGCGCTTTCCGTACCTGCCTGTTTGGAAATGATGTTTGGCTGTGTCAAATCTTAGCCTTTGGCTTGTTGGACTTCTCATGTGGCTTTCCCGTCGGGCTTTGGATTTTTCCCTTGCAAAGTTAGTGCAGGCGGCATTCTGCAAGTACTGGTCACTGGCTCCCGATTCCTGTACAAAAATCATAGCAACCTTCCGCATTTTCTTCTTCACGCCAAGTGGTGGCTAAACAAAATGTGGTATTCCATGATTTTTGCTGGTAATTCCTTGCATTTACATACCTTCTCCCTGCCTACTTCTGAAGCAATGTAAAAATTACAAAAGCTCCACGGAGCTACATTAACAAGAAGTCGAACAATTTAAAAATAAGAATTATGACACAGACAGTTCAAACATCGGTTTTCTCTCACAGCAGGTTATACAGCAAGCGCTATTATCCAGGCAATATCTACAATGTGGTTGTCAATTGTGAGGATGGTGAGTATTACGAATATGAGGTAGAGGCAGATACATTTGCCCAAGCCACAGAGCAAGCAGAGCAGATGGCCAATGATCTGATGGCAGATATTACTTACATCGAAGTTTATAAAGCAGCATAAATATAATTCATCAAATATAGTATTAACAATTTAAAAATTAAGTATTATGGAAGCAAAAGTTATTATCGTTTCAATCGTGAAGTCTAACAAGAGTGAGAACAATGTGTGGGCAGTAGGCATCACAGGTGAAGAACAGGAGCAGGCATACTGCAAGAGTGCATACAAGGCCATGAGGTTCGCTTTTTTACTGAAGAAGCAGACAGGTTTCTATATCGATGATGATTCCCTCAAAATGCTATCTGAGGAAATAGCCAAGCAAAAAGCTGAAGCAGCTGCCCAGGCAGAGCAGGAGCCACAGTCTGAAGTTCCAGCTGAAGAGTCCGCTGAGGTTCAGCAGCCTGAGGCTGAAGCGAAGCCAAAGAAGGCCCGCAAGCCTCGCGCTAAGAAAGCACAGGCACAGCCTGAGGCTGAAGCAGCCATAGCTCCGATTGCTCAGACAGCAGAATTGTTGGCCTTCGTTTAAGAAGGCTAACTTTTCTGTAACTGTTATTTCTTAACTCTTACCTATTACTCATCCATCTTCCATCTTACATCATACATCTTCCATCTCACCTCTTACCTCATACATCATACATCATACATCTTACCTCTTACATCATACATCATACATCATACATCATACATCTATTCCTGTCTTTTCCCCACCCACCGCCCTGAAGTATCTTTGCACCAAAAATGATACGCTATGGCTACAACAGTAAATACGAACTTTGAATCAACTTGTCTGACCGCCAATCTGCCGGAAGTGGTGGAAATCGAAACAGACGCCGCTCGTCTGGAGGTGAACATCTTCGTGGATAGCATGAAGGTGTTCAAGTCGGTGTATTATCCGTACAACAGTGTGGTGTCTGTAAGGGATATCCGCGCCATCGTAGAAGCATCTATGTTTGAGCGGCAGCTGGTGATGGCCTCACTGGAAATTAAGGTCTATGAACCAGCAAACTCGACTTCGGCATCTACCACGCCTATAGACGAGAACGGTAATTATGTGGTTACATTTGACTCGGATGGTTCGTCGAGTCCTCATGCAACTGTGAATAACGTCAAGCTGGTGTACTGTCGCTACAAGACGGGCTGCAGCTCTGGGGATTTTCTGAGTTCCCACTTCCTTACGTCGCGGAAAAGTTCTCTGCTGCCTCGAAACGGTAAGATAACCATCTGCAATCATACAAATGGGTATGTGATGGGTAGCAACTTCGCGAAGATATACTATAGCGTTCCCTGGACACCTGGGCAGATGCTTATCTATAATTGGGAATTTGGAAAGATGCAATCAACGTCTGAGGCAATAATCACTTCTAACTGGACGTATGATGACTTTAAGGAGGCGGTAAACGTTCCTGACTGTACTGTTCACATGGTGGAATACCAGATTGGTCCCCGAAGCTTTAATATATTCTTTACGGATGAAGAAGCAACGGATGTGTTTAAGTTTGTGAACGCTTTCAATATCGAGGAGAAGGCTTTTCTCTTTAATACGACGACTGTCAAGACGGAAGTGGACCGAAGTGAGGCTGTTTGTGGGAATAGGACGCAGTTCTACGACGAGACAATAAAGGTGAAACATGAAGTGGAAACGGCACTGCTGACATACGACGAGGCAATGTGGCTGAACCAAATGCTGACGTCAAAACTGGTAAAGCATCCCATGGAGAACGGCGAAGATGCCGAGGTGCTGATAAGTGACATCGCCTCTGAAATAACCGATGCGGATAAAGAACTGATTCGCCTGAAGTTCTCATGGAAGTATGCCGACGGTATCGAGTATTTATAAACTATCATCTAACTTCTTATGAATAATATCCATATTTCAACGGC
>JAEEGK010008285.1_pt1 | contig 24559 bp, 22 predicted proteins | sample 8958771 | NCBI WGS metagenome assembly JAEEGK01 (sample SAMN16246547, study PRJNA631951) | gut metagenome | biome: gut microbiome; feature: rumen; material: SC-attached | host: Bos | place: Iran: Karaj | collected 2018-10
TTCGCTGCTCTACATGACTGCCCGTTATGTCGATATCTACAAGTGCCTTGAGGACATCCAGCGCGAGCGTCCGCTGACGCCCGAGGAGCGTGCAGAGTGCAAGAAGTATTCGCGCCTCGCCGATGCCTTCACGCCTCTGGCCAAGGGCATGAACTCCGAGTATGCCAATCAGAACGCCTACGATGCCATTAGCATTCACGGTGGCTCTGGCTTCATCATGGAGTACAAGTGCCAGCGCCTCTACCGCGACGCCCGTATCTTCTCGATTTACGAAGGCACGACGCAGTTGCAGGTGGTGGCCGCCATCCGTTACATCACCAACGGCACCTACCTCACCATCATGAAGGAAATGCTCGAAAACGAAGTTTCCGAGGACCTGAAGCCCTTGCAGAACACCGTGCACACCCTCGTGGAACTCTACGAGCAGAGTATCAACTACGTGAAGGGTGCCAACAACCAGGAGGTTCAGGACTTCTTGGCCCGTCGTCTCTACGACATGACTGGCGACATCATGATGTCGCTGCTCATCCTCGACGACGCCACCCACGCCCCGCACCTCTTCACCCAGTCGGCCAACGTCTACGTCCACGCCGCCGAGGAAGACGTCATCGGTAAGAGCGTCTACGTGAAGAACTTCATCGAGGAAGACTTGGTGAACTTCAGGGCGAAGGCGAAGGAAGAGGCTGAGTAATCAATCCTCGGATTGCATATTGAAAAAAAGCCCTGGTGTTTTGGAGAATGTCAGGGCTTTTTGTTGTTTGTTTTGGAATCCATCAATGGACTACTGAAATAATCGGCTCACCTAAGGCTGCTGAAATCTTCGCTAATGTGGATAGTGTAAAATTATGACCGCCGCCAATCCAATGCGACACAGCAGCCTCCGAAGTGCCTACCAATTTGGCAAACTCCTTCTGCGACAAACCTTTACGGTGCAAAGAGGCATCGATATGGTCGGCAATGTCGTATGACCATTCCACCTGCTGCTTGATGGCTTTAGGCGTTTCGTCAAGAACTTGCTGAAAGAGTTGCTCGGTTTCTGTTGAGTGTTTCATAGGTCAAATATTTGGTCGTCAATGCCCTCGATTTCTGTCTCTTCGATGCGGATGGTGCCTTTTTGTTCGGCAAGTCGCAGAATATCATCTAGTTTTTGAAGTGTGATGACATATCCGTTGAGTTCGGGGTCTTCATCGTATGTCTTTGTGGTCTTCTGCCCGCCATTGCCGACAATCAGAACACTGTCAGATAGCCGTAAACAATAAAGTCTTAACTTGCTGGTTTGTAAAGGTAATGCCGCAACCCTATCGCTATATTTCCCCTCGGGGCGGAAATATCTCTCCAAAAATCCTACTGCATTCATCATGCGTTGAATGGCGTTCAAAATCTTTTGGAGGTCGGGTTGAAGTGTCGCGTTCTCATTGCCTTTGATGATGAACTTTTGAAACTCCGTATAACTCTCACCCTCAAAGCAAATGGTGAAAAGCCCCGCTTTCTCTGTCTGTCTAACGGATTGAATGGTTGCCTTTGTCATAGTCTAAACTGTTTATGCAGCAAAGGTACAAACTTTTTTGAAATAATTATCATTTGAGATAATTTTTATTGTATGGTTGATGTCATCGGCAAGAGCGTCTATGTGAAGAACTTCATCGAGGAAGACTTGGTGAACTTCAGGGCAAAGGCGAAGGAAGTGGCTGAGTAATCAGGCTTTTATTCTAAATGAAAAGTGCGCTTTATTTCTTAAAGCGTACTTTTTTTGTGGTCATTGCTGGTAATTTTACATTTTAAAATGTAAGAATAATGATAATTTTTACATATTAAAATGTAAAAACATGTAAATATTTACATCTTGAAATATAAATAAGTGATATTAATTTGCATATTAAAATGTAAATTTGTATTTTTGCACGGTCAATCAATAATAAAAAAACGATGGAAACCATAGAATTACAGCCCCTTATTGACAACTATCACCGTAAGATTGCGAAAATAAGTCTTCGGTTCAAACGGTATCTATATGCTCAAATCAATTGGAAGGCAAGAATCATCGCCATCAAAGGGGCGCGTGGTGTCGGTAAGACAACTTTGTTATTACAACATATTCTAGAGCATTACCAAGATATTGATCAGACGCTTTATGCTTCGCTTGATGACCTTTGGTTTACTACCCATTCATTGCTCGAACTTGTGGATTGGGCTGACCGTCATGGCATTTCCCGTCTTTACCTCGACGAGGTTCATCGTTGCGACAATTGGTCTCAGACACTAAAAAACATCTATGACAATTATCCCGACATGAGCATTGTCTATACCAGCAGTTCCATCTTGATAATGGACAATGCCAAAGTCGACCTGTCGCGCCGCCAAACCATATACATGCTTCATGGCCTTTCTTTTCGTGAGTTCCTAAACTTTGAGGGAGTGCTTGACATAGAACCTATTCCGCTTAAAGACCTTTTGCAGCACCATGTCCGTCATGCCATGAATATAGTTCAAGAGATCAAGGTGACACCTTTGTTTGAAGATTATCTGGCTCATGGTTACTATCCTTTCTATCGCGAATCCGTTGAGGACTTTTTTGGCCAATTGCGCCAAACGGTTTCTGTGGTCATCGATACCGATTTGCCTGCTGTGGAAAACGTGTCGTTCGACACCATTCAGAAGACCAAGAAATTGCTCATGATCATCAGCGAGCGTGTGCCGTTTGAGCCAAATATGTCGGAACTTTGGAAACAATTATCCACCAACAACGATTTGGGATTGCGTATGCTTTATGCACTTGACAAGGCACAAATATTGGCGTTGTTGATTAATCAGATAAAGAGTTATAAGTATCTCTGTAAACCCGAAAAGATTTTTCTGAACAACACGAACTTGATGCATGTCTTATGCCCTCAAGTTGACAAAGGCAACGAGAGGGAGACGTTTTTGTATAGTCAGATGCGTGTCGCCAATGAAGTCAAGTTTCCAAAGCAAGGTGATTTCCTCATCAATGACAAGTACCTGTTCGAGGTTGGTGGCAAGAAAAAGAACTTCGACCAGATAGCGGATGTAGCTAACAGTTTCCTCGCCGTTGATGACACGGAGGTGGGTTATGGCAACCGCATTCCTTTGTGGATGTTTGGGATGGTTTATTGACTTTGTGCTGATTTAATGAAAAAACGGTACGCCTCAATCGAAGCGCACCGATTTTTCATTCTTGTGCCGCGAAATCACTCCAAATGCGTAAACTTCTTCGACACCCAAAGTGCATGGCCGTGGAAGTCGATCAGGTAGAAGTCGCCATCTTCGCCGAGGTATAAGAACCTTTCGCCCACTTTTGGGTGTCGGTTGCTACCATCACCCCATTTGAAGGTGTCGGCACTCGTTGAAGGCCCCAATCTCAAACGGAGTTCAGAGCCATCGATGACCACATAGACTTCTTCTTCATATTCTCCTTCCTCGAACCATTCATCATCAGGTATCAGATACCTTTCAGTAGAATACTCATATTCAGGGTAGTATGCCTTAAAAATGGCGCTGAGTCCTTGGTAGAAAGGATCAATGGTACCATCAGCCCAACGGCGCGCCCAAAAATGGAGGAAACGATAACTGATGTTGGAAAAGACATAGCTGTCATCATCGAGCCTCAAGCGATTCAAATAAAAACCGGCATCATAATCATCAAATTCCCAGCCTTTTGTTTCGACCGATGTGTTGAAAATCCTTTCGCGTTCTTTTTGGCTATAGGTACCATCATAAAGTGCATCGTGGATCACCATCATAATATGCATCTGACGGTATAAGTAGTTATCGATGAGAGGTTTGCTCATCTTTACGAACTTTTTGTCGGATACCACTCTTTGTGCGAGACCGGCAAGATATTCAATGGCCTCTGGGTTGTAGTGTCCAAAAGTTGCCTCGTTATTGAGGTCCCATTGACCGTCATGATGCGGTCCCGAAACATAAAGCGGGCAGGGAAGCATCTGTTGAAGTTCATTCAAGGAAATAAGCGAGGCAAGATGGCTTCCCGTGACGCGGATGCCACATTCTGGCCAATAGTCATACTCGTTAATTAAGGTGTGACGGGTCTTATCGAGGTTCATGGCAGCGTCCTTGAAACGCTGTGCATTATTGTCGCCACCACTCATGAAGGCGCTGAATACTAAAGCTGATGCGAAGACCACAATGGCCTTTCCCATTTTTGAAAAGAAAGAAAGTTTTTTCATGATAATGAGGTTTTGAATGCCTCAAAAATACAGCTTTTTTTTGTCAGCTATGCGGTTGTGGCAAGAAATCTTTTTCCTTGCCAAGTGTTTTGTTCTTCCATCCTTTTTTCTATGCGCGATAGCACCTCATCATAGCGCAGTTTCATCCAAGGTTCAGAAATGAGATAGCGTGGTGGCACCTCTCCGGCAAAACGCTCAATGACAATATCAGGGTTCAGCCGTTCGGCAAAGTCGATGACAAAATCAATGTATTCCTCAAGGTCGAAGAGATGGAAATGCTCGGGGTGCTCAAGGTATTCCTCAGCCATCGTGGTGCCTTTGAAGATTTGCAGTTGGTGGAACTTGACTGTGGTCAAGGGCAGTTGTGAGATGATGTCGGCGGCATCGAGCATCATGGCTTTGGTTTCTCCAGGCAGGCCGAAAATGAAATGTGCTCCACAGGGGATGCCGAAGTCGGCTGTCATGTGGATAGCGCGTTCCGCTGTAGCAAAGTCGTGCCCTCGGTTGACGCGCTTCAAAGTCTCATCATAGACACTTTCCACGCCGTATTCCAACATGACATAATGCGTTTTGTGTGTCTCGTTGAGGTATTGTAATAAAGCTTCATCAACCAAATCCGGTCTTGTCCCAATAACAATACCGACAATCTGTGGTTTGGAAGGCATGTCATTCCTAGCGATGGATAGTGCGGGGATGGAATCTATGCCTTCCAAAGCCTGCTCATAAATCCTCTTCAACACCTCCAACGGCTTATAAGTATTCGAAAACGGCTGAAAATAAGCCAAATATTGACTTGCCCGATGGTAACGCTTTCTATGAAACTCAATACCTTCCTCAATCTGTTGCTTAATGCTCTTTTCTGGCCGACAATACGACGGGTTGAAGGCCTCATTGCTGCAAAAAGTGCAACCACCTGTGCTTATTTTTCCATCCCGATTAGGACAGCTAAAACCCGCGTCGATGCTGATTTTCTGCACACGCCCGCCAAACTGCTTCGTGAAGTAGTTGCTGTAGCTGTTGAAACGCCGGTTGTCGCCCCAAGGAAATAGCATGGTCTCTTTTTTTTGTCACAAAACCTACAAAACTGTCAAAACTTATGGGTGAGGCGGCTTCGCAACCGCGTCGCCGCCGGAAAGCCGCCGGTTGGCGTGCTTTTCTTTGCCTAAACAAGAATTGTGTTTTGTAGGTTTTGCATGTTTTGTGATAATTATTTGTTTGGGTTATCGTAGTTTGGGTTATTCAAAAAAGTTTCATCCGTCAAAGTGTTCAAGAATGCCTTTAGCTGGGCTTTCTCCAAATCTGTGAGCTGCACGCCACCATCCATCACATGATGCATCAGTGGGTTGATGTTCTCTGAGTCTTTCACGCCCTCGCTGTAGAAGTCGATGACTTCATCCAAGGTTGTGAAACGCCCGTCATGCATATAAGGTGCCGAAACGGCGATGTTGCGCAGGGTAGGGGCTTTGTAGGCACCTCTGTCCCAATGGCTTCCCGTGACGGCGGAACGGTCTTCTAGGTCGTTAAACTCGTTATCCAGACCGTTGTTATAGAACAGATTGGTGGTCATCAGGGCCAGACCGCCGCCGCCATGGCAGTGGAAGCAGTCGGCGCCATCTTCGGTGCAAAAAAGTTCATAACCAGCCAACTCGTCTTCCGTGAGTTCTTTTTCACCGCGCAGGTAACGGTCGAATTTACTGTCGGCAGAGACCAAACTCCTCACAAACTGTGCGATGGCACGTTCTACGTTGACAAAGGTGATGTCGCGACTGCCAAAAGCCTTGTAAAACAACTCGGGATAGTCGTTGGTCTTTTGCAGGTACTTGACCACCTGGTTGGTGTCAGCATTGATTTCCACGGGACTGGTGACTGCCGCCAAAACCATGTCTTCCAAGGTGGCCACGCCACCATTCCAGCCCAATCCAGTGCGGTTCCAAGCCAAGTTAATCAGCGGCAGCATGGCGTGATGGGTGTTGGTCGGAGCGCCGTATTCAAAGTTGTGTTCTTGATGGTGGCAGGAGGAACAGCTGCGGATGCCATTCGTTCCGTCGCGACCCGAAAGACGCGGGTCATAAAACAGCTTTCTGCCCAACGCCACGCCTTCCTCGGTCATAGAATTGTCGGCAGGGATGTTGTTTTTCGTAGGGAAATATGAAGGTTGGTCAAGCTCGTATGGCGTTGGGGCATAATGGTTTTGCTCGGGTTTACAGGCCGTCATAATCAATAGAAGCCCCATTGCCAATTTGCATATTTTTTTCATCCTTCTCGCCATCTTTATCCCGAATCTTAAATCTTAAATCTTGAATCTTTGAATTTCGAATCCACAATTCTTTCTTTCACTTTTTCCCAGTTCCAAAAATGTGGCTTGGGCGTGGCCTTCTGCATCACAATTTTGAATTTTTCTGCAAGTTTATTATCTTTTCTCATGTCTATATTGTTTTCATTTTCAGTAGGTTTCCCGATTCTAAACACATCCTTTCCGTTTCCGTTGAGCAATCGTTGCGCGGTTTGGTTCTGCATGATGTGGCTCCCGAATTCGTTGAAGTCGATGGTATGTGGATTGCGGAACCAGTTGTCGATAACCATGGTCAAGTCAAGTTGGTTTTCAGCGTTGGCTTTGACGGTGAAATCTATGGGCAACTCCACGATGAAGTAGTTTTGGTAAAACTCGGTGCAGTCTTCGTTCTGCCCGATGCCGAGGTGGATGGCTAATGGCGCAAGTCGTCCTTCATCGTTCAAATATTTCCCATTTAACTTCATATAATGGTAGCCTCCGCCTAGCATATCAGGCCAAAACATCTCCGACTCTGGTGGGTCATTGAAGAGACCTGTTTGGTTATCGGTTTCATCAAGACCGAAGGTGAAACGGAGCGCGGTGTAGTGGCCAATAGGCAGGGACTGGGTATGCAATGTTTGCGATTCCGGGATGTTGGTGTCCATATAAAAAACACGGTTGATGCCCGCCGTGTCGAGAAGGTCGCGTTGAAAGAGCGTGGTCCAATTGCCAGCCTCGTTTTTCAGCTCCAAATTGGAGAGGAACCATTGAATTTCAGTGATGAGAAAGGTGTTGCCCGCTTCGTTGACATAGCATAAGGTGTCAGTGACCAATGGTCTACCATTGATCTCATAGCCGATTTTGAGGTCGATTTCAGCCTTTTCGTTGCGCTTCGAGCATGCTACAGCCAACAAGGCAAACAATACTACCAAGATTCTGGTCTTCATCTCCAATGGTTTTAACTCACTTCGTGTCGTTGAAATGCTATGCATTCAGCAAATGCTAATCTTCGATTTCGGACGCGAAAATACAAAAATTCTGCCAAAAATGTGTACTTTTGCGGACTAAAAGAGCAAAACAATGGCAGAATTCAAGATTGGCGACAAAGTGAATTTCCTCAGCACCGTGGGTGGGGGTAAGGTCACAAAGATTATAGATTCCCGTATGGTAATGGTCGAGGTGGAGGATGGCTTCGAAATCCCGACTTTGATTACGGATTTGGTACTTGATTATCGTTCCATGCCAGCACCTTCCAAACAACAGGAAATCGTCGAAAAGGTGCAGAAAGAGGTTCAGGGACAGGAACTTCTGAAACAACAGCAGGCCGAAGAAGCCCGAAAAAGCGGTTTGCGCCGTTTCGCGAAAGAGACGGAGAAGGAAGGCGTGTATATGGCTTTCGTGCCGCACGAGCAACAGTGGCTTCTCACAGGGCCATTGGATGTGGTGTTGGTCAACCATACACCATACGAGATGCTCTACACTTTTACCATCAAGGAGGAGGACAAGTTCGCCAATGTGGACTTCGGCCAGGTGGACAAATACGAGAAAATTGTCATTGAGACCATCTCGCGCGACGACCTCGAGTATTGGCTCAACGGTGTGGTACAAGCCATTTTGACGGCTGAAACTTCTGATTGTGTGCTGCTTCCGCTGAATGCGCCATTCTCGCTGCGTCCCGGGCGGTTCTATAAGGAAGGCAGCTATCTTCCTTCGGGTATCTTAGGCGAAAAGTCGGTAATGATTTGCCTCTCCGAGCTCATTGCTCTCAAGCATGGTGACAGCGAGTTTACTAAGATTTTGAAGGAAGGTGTTGGCGCTCAAGCTCCCGCGAAGAATTTGGTGAAGCAAGAAGCACCCATCGACAAACACAAGGTCGCTCCAGGCGAAGCCATCGTTGATTTGCACATTGGCGAGTTGGTCGACAACATTTTGGGTATGTCGAGCCACGATATGTTCAAGATACAGACTGACTACTTCAAGAAAATGCTCGACAGCGCGATTGCCGCAGACTACTCCAAGGTGACCTTTATTCATGGTGTGGGCAACGGTGTGTTGAAAAATGCCATCATCGAGGAATTGAAAAACTACAAAAACACCGAGAACCGTATGGCCAGCATTGCCAAATTCGGCGTAGGTGCCATCGATGTCATCATATCTGAAAAGAAATGAGGAAAGGCATTGTCATAGGGTCGATGTTGTTGGTACTTGCTTCCTGCGCGCCCAAGGATGATCTTTTCTTCGGACGCTGGACGGTAGACAAGGTGAATGTCGATTTCGATGCCGATTGGGCCACGCCTGAGATGGTGCGACAATTTGGCTCGATGGAAAAGGACAATGTCATTATGATCAGCAATGATTCCCTGTTGACATTGGTCATGGACGGTGATACAATGCAAGGCAGGTGCTCGTTGCAGGGTACCCGGGTTTTTGTTGACGGTGAGCCTTGGGGCTGGTTTGAGGAGGGTATCATAAAAACAGAGACCTCCACGCCTATGGGCTATTTGAAGACTTCTTATGTAAAATCCAATCAGTGAACCCGCTGGGGATTGAATCCAGAGCAAAGCTGCCCGAACTAAGCATAACTGATACGAAAACGGTGTTTTGTGGATTGCTTGATGCAAAAATCCCGTTTTTTTTGTTAATTTTCTTTTTTTTCCTTTTCTTTGCATGTCGAATGCCGATTTGTGAATGACAATTCAAACATAATACTAACATTAAAAAGAAAGGGATTTAACGATGAAAAAAACACTTATGTTTCTCCTGCTTGTGGCCTCCCTTGGCATGGCGAGCCACAATGCATTCGCACAAGAGATTACGATTACCTTAAGTCCAGGCCTCACATTGATTAGCTATCCTAATGCAGAGGTAATGGACATTGCCACTGCTTTGGGCGACTTTGTTCCCAACGAAGGCGACATGATAAAGTCGCAGAACATTTCTTGCAGTTATTTGAATGGCAGTTGGAGAGGTGAATTGACGCACTTCGTTCCTGGTTTGGGTTACAAGTATTATTCGACGCGCACCGAGAATGTCGAGCTTGTGTTTGCGCGGCCCTCATCTTTCTCATTGGTGACGGATGTGCCGACCGAAATTGCTTCCGCACTTGTAAGGATGAGCGGCACGGTGACCATTATTGGCGAGGGCAACTACATCTTCCTTCGCGGCATGTGCTATGGTACGGAGCCGAATCCTGACCTAGTCGGCGCCCACACCTCTAATGGCTCTGGTACAGGCAGCTTCAGCGCCACGCTTGAGGGCCTGACCCCCAACACAACCTATTATGCGCGTGCCTACGCGGTGAGTAATTACGGCTTGTCTTACGGCAACGAAGTGAACTTCACCACGCTTGGGGAGCCTGAGTATGTTGACCTCGGCTTGCCGAGCGGCAACATTTGGGCCACTTGTAACATTGGAGCCAACTCACCTGCGGAATATGGTCACTACTTTGCCTGGGGCGAGACACAGCCCAAAGAATACTATGATTTCAGCAACTATCAGCACTGCGATGGTGATCCGGGTAGTTCTACCAAGTACATTATAAACTTGGGCATATGGGGGTGCTTTTTCTACAGTGTTTCTCCCGACAACCTGACAACTTTGTTGCCCGAGGACGATGCCGCCTCGGCCTACTGTGGCAATGCTTGGCACATGCCTAGTCAAGAGGACTGGGAAGAACTGTTCGAAAACACAACCAACGTATACACAAGCCAGAACGGTGTAAACGGCAGACTTTTCACCGCCTTCAATGGCAACAGTTTCTTCCTGCCCTCTGCTGGCTACAAATTAGAGAGCAGCCTCAACTATGTTGGCGACTGGGGCTTCTATTGGTCGAATGACTTCTCATCTTATCCCGTATTTTCAAATTGCCTCAATTTCGGTTCGGGCACTGATCCCCAGTTGTCTACGAATTATCGTCCTGCTGGCTGCTCTGTGCGTCCATTGCGTTCGGGCTACCCCGTACGCGGAAAGTTCACCATTAATGACAATGGCGACCAAGTGTATTTCTCGCCAGGTAACCTGCAATACCAAGCTTCCACCAACACTTGGAGGTTCGCCGAGCACCAATACGACTATGTAGGTGGAACAATTCCTGGTGGAGGAACTTTTGGGAATGTCAGCGGAAGCAGTAATAATAGCATTTCTTCAACATACGACGGTTGGATAGACCTCTTTGGCTGGGGCACGAGCGGCTACGATCACGGAGCCAACTGCTACCAGCCATGGAGCACGAGCGAGACTAGTAGAGATTATTATGCATACGGTAGCGATACATACAACCTGTACGACCAGACTGGCCAGGCCGACTGGGGATACAACCAGATTAGCAACGCCGGTAACCAGCTTAACCAATGGCGCACATTGACCCAATCCGAATGGGATTATGTATTTAATACGCGCGACACCCCTTCTGGCATCCGCTATGCCATGGCCAATGTGAATGATGTGAACGGCATAATCCTGTTGCCTGATTCTTGGACCTCTTATATTACGCTGAACGACACGAATAATAGCGAAGCCGCCTTCAGCAGCAATACGATTACTGAGGAGCAATGGAGTGCGTTGGAAAAGAGAGGAGCTATCTTCCTGCCTGCCGCAGGCTACCGGTACAACGGTACTTGGGTCTACATTGTCGGTTCTGGTGGCCGCTACTGGTCGGCTTCGTACCGCGAAAGCTACAACGCGTTTGGTGTATCCTACGGCAGTTCTGGGGAGCTCAACACTGGCTACTACATCAGCCGATTCTATGGTCAAAGTGTGCGCCTTGTTGCTCCTGTCGGGGATTGATTTCATGTGTCGGCAACGGCAAGGCAAATCGGATTGACGAGGGCGCAGTGTGACGCGGAGCGCTTCGGTGCGCGCTCTGCGGTACACTGCGCCTGCAACAATCCGCCCGAACTAAAGTTTTTATCACATCGATGATGGCAAAACAAAACCCTAACCGACAGACAATCAGTTAGGGCTGGTGAACCCGCTGGGAATCGAACCCAGAGCGAAGGAACCGGAATCCTTTATTTTATCCATTAAACTACGGGTCCTGTTTTTAAGCTGCAAAAGTAGTAAGATTTTGGAAATTTCGTACCTTTGCCGCTTTAAAAAGGTATATTTTTGATTAAAATAACTGATTCTTAACGGTTTGATATATGAAAAACGAGAAATTGAAGCAACAAATCTTGGCATACGCCTATCTGGTGTTCGGCTCGGCGCTGTTCGCCGTCGGCGATGTGATGTTCGTGAATCCATACCACTTGGCCCCTGGTGGCGTGTATGGTCTCGCTAACGTGTTCAACGCCTTGTGGGGATGGAAAATCTCTCTGGCAGGTATCTGCATGGACATTCCCCTGCTCCTTATTGGCACCTTCATACTGGGCCCCAAGTTTGGCGTCAAAACCGTTATCTCGGTCATCTTGATACCTGTATTCACTTATGTTCTTGAAACATGGTGGGGCTATGCGCCTGTCATTCACGACGGAGCTTTCTTCGACACGGAACTGCAGTCATCGTTGTTCTTCATGGATGGGGACGTTCAGCGTTACTTCATGCCCGACTTCTTCCTGAATACGGTCGTTTCGGGCCTCATCTACGGTCTTGCCATTGGTGTCATTTTCCGCTCTGGTGCCACCTCGGGTGGTTCCGACATCATTGCCATGATTGCCCACAAATACACCAAAATCAGCTTGGGTACTTTGGTGCTCATCGTTGATAGCATTATCTCGCTGACTACCCTTGTCGCTTTCGAGGACATCCGCCTGCCTATCTATTCTGTTATCCTCATCTTTATCGAGAGCAAGATCATTGACCTTGTGGTGGAAGGCGTGAAGAGCTACAAGACAGCTTTCATTGTTACGGACAAGATTGATGAAGTGCGTGACTTCATCATCAAGGATCTCGACCGCAGCGGTACCGTTTTCGCTGGTAGCGGACTCTATCAAGGTGCCGAGCGCAAGATGATTTATGTCACCTTGAACCGCAGCGATTTGGTCAAATTGAAGGCCAATCTCCGCTTCCTTGACCCAAATGCCTTTGTCAACGTGATTGAAAGCTCCGAGATTATGGGTAACGGGTTCAAGGCTTTGCCGACGGAATAATGAATTAAATTATAGATAATCAAATTGATATGAAGAAAGCAATGCTGTTTTCATTAGCAGTCTTGGCTATGATGGTCTTATCGTGCCAAAACGCGAGAAACGGTGGCGAAAAAACTGTTCCTAATGTCAATCAACAAACCGAGGATTCCGTCAAGCAGACTGTCGAACAGATGATGCTAATGGATGCGGTGAACGATATGGACAAATTGTTGACCGCCGATATGTTAGCTTTGCAGCAACAGACTCTTGGCGTGCACTTTGAAGGCGATTATTTCCAGGGCTTTCAGTGGAATACTGGTGTGTTGGATGTGTGCTCGGAAGAAGTCGGGACAAAAATCGAAGGAGTGAAATTGATTGATTCTTTACATAGTGATGTTGCGATGCGTTATGTGGATGCGGGCTGTTACGACGAGCCATATACCCTGCATCTTTTGAAGGAAGATGGCCAGTGGAAGATTGACAATGTTGACTATCAAGAGGGTACCTTGCGCGACCAATGCAAGGCTTTCTATGAGGAAGTGGCTGAATGGTACCGCACAGAATCTCCTGAGACCATTCTGGACTTTTTTATGACAGAGGAGCCCTCTGAGGAAAACTATACTGATCCCAACACCATTTACTGTAACAACCCCAAGGCGGTGCGGCGACTCATCGACGAAATTCGCAACAACCACGAGCTCTTCAAGCAGAATCCGGGCTATGTCGAGGAGATGGGACAGAAGATTGACGAAATGATCTTGCGCATTGAGACGCATCTTTAATATTTCTTCAGCATTTCCTCCAAAAGCGACTTGGTTTTCTTCCTTAGCGAAATAGGCTTCAGCACCTCAATGTGCGTGTTCATTGTAAGCAACTGCTGTATGAAGTCGTAGGATGGTTTCAGATGCCAAGAAAAGATGGTATAATCGTTTGTTTCTTCCACGATACGCTGACTTTGGTGTAAGGGCAGGCCTTTCAGGAAATTGCTTTGGTCTTTGTCGGCCTTGACAAGGATTTCTTCTGTCTTCAAATCGGGCTCCACATAGATACCAAAAGCGTCTTTGAAATAGGTCGGCAAATCGAAATCTTGTGGTGCCTTGAATGCGGTTTCAGTGAGGTTGAGTGTGTCGATGCGGTCTAAGGCGTAGCAGCGGGTTTCATCCTTCTCGTTGAGGGCTATCAGATACCAGCGTTGCTTGAAAAGCTTTAGGGCAAGCGGCTTGCAACGGTAATTTTTGATGTCATCAGTACCGTAATACCGCCTGTATCGCATTTCGATTTCAAGGCTTTTCTGCAAGGCTTCCATGAGCGGCTCCAAATGCTCGATGCCACCAGGGATGCGCTCAAACTGCACTCGGTCACGCAACGTAAGGTCGGACGAAAGCCTGTTGTTCATGGCAAAGCTGTGAAGCAGCCACATCTTTAAGTCATTGCCGAGCATTTCTTCACGTTCGCCTTGGGGAATGTAGTAGGCGTTGCGGCTTTTGTCGCACTCAATGTCAATGCCGAACACATCGGCAATATATTGGCGGTAGTTATGGAACGACCTTTCTGGGATAGGGTCGTTGTCATCCTCCCTCGTCCACCTGTCATTGAGTTCTTTCAACGTGATGCCTGCGTCCCGTCTGTCGGCGATGGTGTTGGCAATCCAGATGCATTTGATGAGTTTGTCCATAAGGTGCTTCATATTTGCTCGCAAAGATAATGGTTTTATGAACTAATACCCGATTCTTGGTCTGTTTTCAACGATGTTTTCTTCTTCGCAAAAGCCGATGAGCATTTCAAGACTCGGTATTTGGCCTGTCAGGATATGCTCAACGGTGGCTTTTCTCGTGATGTTTTCCATCTGTCCGCCGCTGAAGTCGTATCGTTCAGCAAGGATGGCCACTTCGCTTTCAGGAAGGTCAGGCATCATGCTTTGCCAGATGAGGAGGCGCGTGGCAAGGTCTGGCTTATGGAAATTAATCTTATAGAGGAAACGACGCTCAAAGGCTAAATCCATGTTTTGCGTCAGGTTGGTCGTGGCCATCATGATGCCATCCAAGGTTTCCATCTCTTGAAGGATGATGTTTTGCAACGTGTTTTCCATCTGGTCAACAGCATGAACGGCATTGATGGAACGTTTCGCAATGATACCGTCTGCCTCATTGAAAAGCAGGATGGGTTCCTTGTCGCAATACTCCACAAAATTGCGGTAACGGTCGAAGACGGCTTTTACCTTTTTCTCGCTTTCGCCCACCCACATGCTGCGCAGTTCCGAAAGGTTGACTTGCATGATATTTCTACCAGTGGCACGGGCGATTTGTAGCACGGTCTCAGTCTTTCCCGTACCTGGTGCGCCATACAGGAGGCAAGCAAAGCCGCTTCGCATTCCTTGTTGCTTCATCCTGAGTCTGATGTCGCTGAATGATGTTGGTTGAAGTAGGCTTCTCAGCCGCTCTATTTGAGCTTGGTCATTCGCGTTATAGTACAGCCGTTTCTCGGCAATGCTTGTGGCCAAGGTGAGTTCGTCAAGGTCAACTGGTGTCTGTTTGAGGCTTTTTGGGGGCAGTAAAGTTTCTTTGGCGTGGTCGGTCAGTCGGAAAGTGTCGCCTGAAAAAAGCTCTCGGCCAGCGGGTTCCACCAACTTGTCAACGATAAGCCTGTGTTGCCCGTTGCGTAGTCGGTTGAATTCCGTTTTGGCTTGTCTGTCAGTGTCGAAAAGGTCGTCAATATCCCTGTACTCCAGACTGTCTTCTTGGTCGATAAGCGTACTTAGACAGAACTTCAGCAGCAATACAAGCTCTTTGTCGTCGAGGTTCATCCTGTCGAGTTTCTTGGCAAAGTCTAACTGGGGGTTTGCCTTGGTGAGTTCGCGGATGTCATAGACGAAACCCTCAAAGTTGCCACCTTTCTCTTCCATTTCCTTGAAAAGCGTGTCCAAATGCAGAATGAATGCGTCGAAGTCAAGGTTGCCTATTTCTTGCCGCTCAATCTCCTTGTCATACAGCAGGCAGTTGAGTATTTCATCTGGCACAAAGTAGCTTTCGTCGTTAAATAGTCCTTTTTTTCCAGTGACTCGGATGAGCCGCGCCCGTTGCAAAGCTTTCAAGTCTGGAGAAAGCCGAAGCATGTCGAGGTTTTCGCAGCCAAGGTGCCGTTTGATGTCGGAGAGCGAACAGTCGTCGTTGTAGGATGAGCTGGCGATGATGGCAAACAAGGTCGTCTGCGCCTTGCTGACCCCCAGTTTCTTTGCCAGCCTTTCAAGCGGTTTGGCGTTTTCTGTCATGAATTGGCTGCTCATTTTGCAGTCTTCCGAGGCATTGACAATCTTTTCGATGTCAAGCAATGAGGTTGATTTTGCTTTCATGATGCTTTTGTTTTGTAGATTTCATCGGCAAAACAAAAACAAAACTCTGCCATTTTCAGGCAGAGTGGACGAGCCGTTTCAAAAAAATAATAAATACCAAAAGAACTACTTTAATATCTCAATTCCTAAACTAGAGACAAGAGCCTGAATGTCTTTGAATGCATCGTCGGCGATTTGTTTTGCCGCAGGCTTGATATATGATGGTTCATCCGCTCCTTTACTATTGGATCTCCGAAGTGCATTGCGTGATTTATTGAGTGCAAGAAATTCTAAATACGCGACATCGCTAATATCAAAACGAGTGTCATCTTTAGGATCATGGAATAAAAAAACTAAAGCATAATGCCAAAAGGATTTCCCTTTCCTTTTACTTCGATGTGTAGAAATTCTTTCAATCGGATTGTTTGTGTATCCGATATAGTGCATTGGATTAGGTATATTTATCTCGCTCAAAAGAATATAGAGACATGGATATTTTAGAATATCCGCATCAATGCTGCGTTTAAATTCATCCCTTGGAATAACAACCATTGTGCAATAGTTCTGTTGGAACTTATTTTTATAGGACAATATAGTTTCTTTTTGGGAACTGGCTTTATATGTAGGCTCAGTGACATCTGTAATAGCCTTGAATGGTTCCAATCCAGTTTTACTATCATGTCTTGTTATAGTGATAATAATAGTGTTAGTCTCGCTATTTATTTCAAAATCTAGACGATCGCCTATATTCAAATGATGGTTTTCAAAGAAATCTTTTCGCGCATATACATGTCCATAGCCTTTACTTATGTCAATCTTTCTATCTGGATACTTCATTCCATGACAAATTAGGGTAAATCTCTTGTCGAGGTTAAGTTTAGTCGCTTCATCTTTGCCAATAGCAAAGTAATGGTTGCGCAAATCATTTGATGATAAAATTCTGTAACAAGCCATAACTCTTATCATTTTTTAGTTGTTAAAGGTTACAAATATAGGTTTTTTTAAACAGATTTTGGTCAAAATCATTTATTCAGAAATAATAAGTCCTCCATCCAACCGAATACAAATCTCAAACTCAAACTCGCTCACATAAACAAGGTTATAGAAGCTGATTCAAGCAGAGTTTGTCTTTGCTTAAAATACAATGACAACCTGCCTCTGATTTATGTGAGAAGCAGGCCGTCCAATTAATCCCAAAGATTTTACACTACTTCCACAGCAGCATTGAGATCCAATTCATTTATAATCTGTTTGATTATCATTCGTTTTAAGAAAGCGCTGTAATCCCCAGTTATGTAATATGTTTTATCCTTGTGAGTGACAGGACTGCTGTTGCGGAGTTCATCAGCCTTGGTTGAAAGTATTGTAACAGAGAATCGGTTTTCATCTTGGAGCCTAATTACATCTTCAAGATGTTCTTTGATAAATCTTTTGAAAGTTTCCGTTGTATTTTTCTCAGATATTATTCTTACATTTTCTGTAGATTCATCATCTACTATTTCTGCAATGGAAAAATCGACTACTCTCCTTTGATATGCACAATGAAGATCCTTTGTGCCTTGTCTTTGGTTATTGACATCAATGCTTATGCAATTATAATTGAATTGGCTAAAGAACATAATAACGTCTTTTCCTTCAGAATGCATGAAATCAATGCCTTGAAGCAACGTACCATCACGATGAAATAACAACCAAACTTGACCATTAGTGAGAATACCATATGGAACTTGTATGAAGCGGTCGTCATCAAGATATGACATCAACTGCATTTTCAACTTCTCATTAGTTAGATTCTCGTCAATAGCCTTAACTTCCACCAAAATCATACAAGTATTACCTTTGTACAAGGCGATGTCAACCCTTTTCCCATTACGGCCTTTTTGTTCTCTGGCGAGTTCAGGGGAATACCAACCCAATTGATTAAGAATTGGCTCTACAAGTTCTGCCCGGACATTCATTTCATTGTCGTAAAACAGATACTCCAATTTGTCTATTTTATCCTTTATGGAAAAGAGCACTTCCGATAGCTCATTTATCTCTTTTTCTTCTTGTTCTTTGAATGAAATCTTGGTAGCTGTTGCATCATCAATAGCTTTGTTTTCTGTGTTATGTTTGAACGACATTTTCAGTATATTGCCGTCTAATTCCATTTCCACTGTATCGCCAATTCTGACATTGTGAGCACGATAAAGTTTCGTGAGGCCGTCAACGCGATTAACAACAGATAAATGCATCCGTTTCCAATATTTTACACCTTGTTCATCAACAATGGTGATGGGACAATACAGCGTGGGTAGATACTTGGCGATTTCTCCTTCTTTGATACGGATGAGGCCGTATGTGACATCCGTGTAATCTAATGTTTTTGTGCCTTTTACTAACATGATTAAATGGTTTTGAATTTTTTTAATGAGTTTATAAACGAAGCATTATTCGTTTTTATAAATAATGTTTTCGTCTGAAATAACCAATTGCATTGAAGAATTTAGTCTGATTTTGAGATTTTTTTCAATTATTTTTCGTTAATAGGTATAATTTACATTAAATCAATGATATATAAAAACGAAGATATTCTCTCTTTTTCAATCATATTGATTATACCTTGTAAAAAAGGTCTGTTTTTTCGGTATTACATTAATTTGAAAATCAATCTATTATGATTACAACTTTACCCACCGGTAAAAAACATCAAATAATCGTGTTTAATCTCAATAGAATAATCATTCTTTGATAATAACTTCTCCATCCATCCGTATGTCAATCTCAAACTCAAACTCGCTCACATAAACAAGGTCATAGAGGCTGAAATGTCGGTTGTCATAGAGGTTGTGGAAAGGATAAACAAGGTGCATGTCTTTCGACCATTCGTAATCCAAACCCTCGTTCCAGTTATCGTTTTCATCGGCCATACCGAGCCATGCTGCAAGGCTTTCGTGTGTCGTCATGTTCCCGTTCTGGTCCCATTTCAGGCTCCATGAGCAGCCCTCTGTGGAATACATGCGGTCGTAGCCGCCTTGGGTCATCACTTCCCACATCGTTTCCGCTCGCTCGGTCTGGACTGGATGCACTGTAGGGTAGGTATAACCCAACTTCAGTTTCCCTTCAACTTCAAGGTCGCCAATGCCGTCATAGAGTTTCATCATGCCCTCGTAGATGGCTTTCGTCTTGTTGAAGAGGGCAGTGGCTGCTGCCTTTATCCTGTCGTTGAAATCCGACAGCAGCCTTTTGCTTTCCTCATCGTACTGCATCAGCTCACGCAGTATTATCCACCGATAGTGCAGCGCATTCTTGATGATGCTTTCCTCTTCGACTTGTTTCCCGTGCTCGTACTCATCCAAGATGATTTCTTCCAGCATCACGATGCGCGGGTCTTCAAATGCTTCTTTGGTGTTCATGTCAGTTAAACCCGTTTGCTGCTGCTTCCAGCAATTTCTTGTTAATCTTCGTGTATCTGTTCACTTGCTTCGTTGTCATGCTGCCCGAAGCGTTTTCCAGCTGTTCCCCCAATTCCTCTGCTTTCTCCAACAGCTTTGCATATTGCGTCATTGCATCCATATCGCCTGAAGCAATTCTTTTCAAACAAGCGATGTATCTGTCAACATAGTTCTCGTAAGCATCGAGCACTTTGTCCCAATCGTTTGTGGCAGTTACTTGCCCTCTGCCTTCTATGATTTCGCAAGCAGAGGTGATTCTGAAGGTAAGCTTACCCTTCGCTTTATCTTCAGCAGGGTTAGTGTCCCAACGGATGATACCGATTTCGCCTGGTTGGAGTTTCATAAGGTCGAGTATGTCATTACTGCTGTATGGCCCCAGAAGCCCCGTGGCTGTCGCTGAGCGTTTGTCTACCAAGTTGCCATCCTTGTCAAAGGTCTCCAATCCGAATCCAACTTTACAGTAGGCTCTTCCATCCGAATACGTGTCGTTGAATTTTGCCACTGTCATACCTTCATCCCATGGAAAAGGCATATCAGTACGCCTCAATTCCACATTCCATAGCGACCACCTTCCTTCAGTGGCAATGATTTCTTTTTCGACCACCTCGAAATATCCGCTCAGGTCACCTGTGATTTCTGAAGTCTGTGGCGACATGGTTGGGCGTTTGTTTCCACCGCAACTGAAAAAGATGAAAGTGAGAACAAAGAGAAGACAAACGAAAGCTTTCTTTCTCCTCAACCATAATAAAGGCTTTCGTGGGCATGTGAGGTGCAACGCTGTGTTGTCAATATCAAGTGTGTACTTGATGGTGTCTCCCGGTCTCAGTTCATAACGGTCATAAAGCTTGCTCAATCCTAAGACCCGGTTGAATTTGGTTGCACAAAGCTGATGCGTGTGGGTACGGTCGTCAACAATGACGACTTGCTGCGGAACTTGTGGGTATTGTGTCCAAAACTCAGGAGGCATAGTAAAAGTTCCGTAGTGAATTTCCCATCTGTCCAATGTCTTTTGTTTTTTGTTTCTCTGTTCCATTTCTGTAGTTTTTAATGATTGTTAGTATTATTGAAAGCACTGATACATTGCTTGGGTCTCTTTGGCTATATTATCCTCAACAAAGCCATCCCAATCGAAAGGCGTTGGCAAGACAAACTGGAAGCCTAAATTGAGGTCGGTCATGTCGCAGAGCGTTTCGCCCTCAATGGGAAGATGGTGACGTTCATAGTAAGCGTGTTCCTTGATGAGGTTGCTGCCCATAGAGGCAAGTCGTTCATCAAGCTGAAGCAGTTCGTCTTTGGCTCGGTACCAGATGCCGTGAATCAGCCTTTTCTCCGCGCCGTTCACCCAATAGACAGCAATTTCGTTGAAAAGGTTATCGTCAAAGATCATCTTCCCAATGCGCATCTTTGTTTTGCTACAGCCAGCATGAAAGTAGGTTTGTAAGTCAATACGCGCCTGTTGGTCTGTGCTGTAACAGTCGCCCATAGCTTCGTACAGCACATCAATCAGACTTTGATAATAGGCAAAAGCGTCTTGCCGTGCCTTGCTGAGGTCGGCGTCCTCAAAGGTTTTGTTGATGTTGCAAAGATTGTCTTTCTTTGCTTTGAGATAGTCGGCATTGCGCATTTGTTCTTTCCAGAACAGCCCATGCACGAGGTAATGTGATTTCTTTTTGTCCATATCGGTGTTGTTTGATTTCGGTGCAAAACAACACCCTCACTCTGCCAAAATCAGGCAAGGTGGAAATCTTTTTTCAAAAAAAAGCGTCTGCCCAGTTGGGCAGGTCGCTAAAACAAAATATTGCTTTGTGGGTTTTGTCAGTTTTGTGACAACAATACCTGTTCAATCGCCACAGGGAAATACGCCTGCTCAAGTTGGTGGATTTTTGCCGCTAGAGAGTCAGGCGTTTCTTTTTCATCCAAGCTGACGCGAGCTTGCAGGATGATTTCTCCACTGTCGTACAACTCATTGACATAGTGGACAGTAATGCCCGACTGGGCTTCCTTGGCCGCTATCACGGCTTCGTGCACATGCTCGCCGTAGAAACCTTTCCCACCATATTTGGGCAACAAGGCAGGGTGGATGTTCACTATTTTCTTTGGGAAGACCTTGACTAGGTTCTCGGGAATCTTCCAAAGGAAACCAGCCAGCACAATTAGGTCAATGTCAAGGCTTTGCAGCTCTTTGATGAAGGCCTCACTCTTGAACTCCTCTTTGGTAATCATACGCAGGGGGATGCCCAGATTCTTTGCCCGTTCTATGGAATACGCCTTGGGGTTGTTGCACACCACGTGGACGATTTCAACATCTTTGTTGTTGGCGAAATACTCGGCGATGCGTTGCAGGTTAGTGCCGTTGCCGCTGACGAATATGGATAGTCTTTTCATTCTTTGTATCTAATGGTTACTGTTTCGTGCTTGCCCAAATCGAACCATACCAAATAGCCTTCATCCACCTTGCGGAAATCAATGACTTTGCCTTCGACGATGATAGGCTTCGTGCAAAGCAGGGTAAGGCCTTTGATGGCTTCATTGGGGTTGAACAATTGTATGGTCTTGTTGTCGCAAATCACGTATTCGATGCTGTTCAGCTTTTCGTAATAGCTGAGGTATTGCTCGATTGTGGTGGGCAGGATTTTCTTCTCGTCACGAAAATGGGCAAGTTGGCTGAGTGCAAAATTGAATCCTGGCATAGCCACTGCGGTGCCATTTTCGTTGTACTGCCAAAAGGCACGATGCGGGTTGCTCCATGCGGGATAGACGTGGGTGATGAAGACATTATGCTGGTCCACAAGGCGTTGCAGGCGGATGCTGTCGAAATAGTAGTACCATTCGTGGTCATCGTTTATTTCCAAGGTTGAGGGAGTCGACCACAGCAGAAAGTCCTTGTCGCCATTGGGCAAAGTAGTGATTTGTCGGTTGGGTAGGGCGTCACCGAAGCCATCGAAAGGCTGTACGAAGTGTCCGTCGAAGTTGTGGCTTTCCATGCGGTTTTCCTCGTAATAGGCATTCCAAAGGTAGCGTACTCCGTTTTTCTTCCACAGTTCAGTGGCGTAATAGGGCGATTCGGGCAGTAAACCATCGCAAACCATGTCCTCACGGTTCTTGTCGGGACCGTTGTTATAGCCATGGTCAATCCACGAAACCGTTCCAAAATGACGCTTCATGAAGCGCATAACCTTTGGAAACTCGCTCGGAATGGTGGTATAGATTTCAGGCGAGTGTAGACAAATCTCAGAACCTTGTTTCTTAATGGTTTTCAACAATTTATAGAATTCCTTGTCCGTCTTGATGGAGGCGACGAGTCCGGGGAAGAGGCCGTGACTTGTTTTGGTGTTGGTGATGTCGTCAGGGTTCCAATAGAACACGCTTTTCGTGACTGGGATATGATAGTAGCAGAAACCTCCGACGGCATCTTCGGGTTTGGTTATGTTTTCATTTCCAAAAAGTACGGCGCGATGGGTGCGGATATCAGTCCAGTCGGCATGTTCGGTGAAAATGAAGGCACTTTGGTAGCCGTCCCAAACGGGCATCAAGCGTGGAAGGTCGTCGGGAGTGTAATAATAAATATTGAACTCGCCCTTCAGTACTTCGCCGGCTTTGACGTTGCGGTAGGAAATGTCCTCGAAATAATCTGAAGTGTCGTTCCTCATGGGATAATACACCAGCGGATGGTCGCGCCAGTAGTCGATGTTGAAACAGGCGGTCCGGTGTTCGGTGTCGAGTTGTAGCGACGAGATGCCTGTGTTATGGTATGTGCTGAAACCGATGTTGCCATATTTAATTGTAAACCCTTCCCTGTCAAGGTAATATGATGATTGAAGATTGGTACTGTCAATGTGCTGGTTGCGGCGGTAAACGGTAATATCACCTTTCTCAGGCAGAGACAGAACAAAAGCCAACCGGAGCAATTTGACATCTTCCTTGAATCGTGCTCCGAATGTGACTTTGCGGCCGACACGGGGTAGGATTTCTGCAACAGAAGGGTTATTGACGGTGTCGCCATCGGCATTGATGTATTCTATGACGGGTTTTAAATTGTACCAGAAATCGAGGTATTGTAATTCATAATATAGTGAGTCTTGCTCGGTTGATGATGTTGTATTTCTTTTAATCTCAGGCTGATAACTTGGCATTGTCATCGGCTTGACTTCCAACCGGGCATCATCAAAAAGCAGCCTTTCCTTATCCTTGTTCCATACAAAGACCTTAACTTCGCTGCTTTGGGTATAGCAGGCGGGGAAGTTGAAGTCAAGCTGTACCTGAGACCATTCGGCGGTATCATTCACGTAATTTGCAAGTGGATAAGAAGCCCAATAGCGGTTGCTGATTGTGTCGTCAATGCTCACTACGATGTCGGCTTGGGTGGCGTTGTCAGCCTTGAATAGGAAATCGAATTTGCAGTTGATGTTTTGGTAGGGGAATTCCTTGCCCGCATTGATGCTGAAGCCCAATCCGTATTCTTGGTTGGAGTCACAGATGCAGACGAAGTTCTCTTCCATTGCGCTGCTGTCGGCAACAATTTGAAGATTGATCCAGGGCGCATTCCATTCTTGGCGGTTCTCAAAGTCGTTGGAATATACTTGTGCCCGAGTCGTAAGCGAAACCAGCAAGGCGCTCCATAGCAGTATTATTCTGATGTAAAACTTCACCGCTGTTTTATTTTTGGCAAAAATAGCGTTTTGTGGTGAATGTAACTTTGCTTGTTGCGAAAAAATTCTTTGTCGTGATACTATATATAATAAGGTGTGCCGAAAAACCAGTCTCATTGGTGATGAGAAACGAGCGTTTTTTTGTTCCATAAATCGAAAATTCCTCTAAAAACATCGGTCAAAAAACACACGTAAGGGATAAAAAAGCCCTTTCTTATCCTAAAACTTGCGCTTTTTCGAAAAAACATATGGTTTTTATATACTGATAATCAATGTAGTAAGAAAAATTTTCAAAAAAGTGAAAAAAATCCTTGCGCGTAAAAGAAAAAGCAGTACTTTTGCACCCGCTAAACGAGAAGGGAAGACACGATTATGAAAGAGGGTTTAGCGCAAGTTCTTTGAAAGTCTGAGGCCAGCACAAGACCGGCGCCGCGGGATGCGGCGCTAGGGATAGGAACCTTTTATAAGGAACACCAAAGAGAACATCGAGGCGGAACCCGAGATTCAGAACAGACAAAAAGAAACAACAATAGTACAACGAAGAGTTTGATCCTGGCTCAGGATGAACGCTAGCGGCAGGCCTAATACATGCAAGTCGGACGGTAAACA
>JAEEGK010008287.1_pt1 | contig 24558 bp, 19 predicted proteins | sample 8958771 | NCBI WGS metagenome assembly JAEEGK01 (sample SAMN16246547, study PRJNA631951) | gut metagenome | biome: gut microbiome; feature: rumen; material: SC-attached | host: Bos | place: Iran: Karaj | collected 2018-10
ATCCCCAATTATTTTTTTTATGATTTTATCATTTTTAAAATATAGGATTTTTTAATTTTATAAATTTTTTATTTTTTATTTTTTTTATTTATTTAAATATTATATTTAATATTAAATTGAGATATAATGAAATTAAATCAAACTTCAAGTCAATTTTTAAAAACTTCTATTTCATTTTTTGAAAATATCTTAGAAAAAAGAAATAAAAATAAAACTGTTTTTTTCAGAAATAAATCCAATGATGAATCAAGAAATTTTAGTCAATTAAATAATTATAAGAATAAAAATTTGGTATTAAAAAATATTTCATTTTATCTAACTAAAAGTAAATATTTAAATTTATTTAATATAAAGAAAAATTTATCTTTTAAAAATTATTATAGTAGAAATAAATTAACTGAAAATGAAAAAAAAGAAATTAATTTAAAAAAAATAAAAAATTATAATAAAAAACAAGTTTATGAAAATTTTGATGAAAGACAACAAATAAGACAATCTAATATAAAAAGTTCAGATTATAAAAGAAAATTACGTTTAAAAATATTTAATTTATTAAGAAAAAATTCAATATCTTTTTGTAAAAAATTTGAAAATAAAAATATGAAATATAATAAAAAAATAATATCATATTTAAAAGGACCAATTTATTTTAAAAAAGCAGTAAATTCAAATTCAGAGTTTAAATATAATTATTTAGATAGAGAAAATAATTTAATATCAACTATTTATAATCCTGAGATAAAAGATAAAAAAATACCTCAAGAAATATTAAAAGAAGGTTTAAATAATGAAGAATTAAAATTATTATGGCAAAATCCAAATTATTATTTATATTTAAATCCTTTTTTAAAATATGCTATAATTAAAGATAATAAAAGTTTATTAAATAATTTTCAATTCGAAGAAAAATTAGAAAAAATTACTAATATAAATTCACAAAAAAATTTGACTTTAAAAGGAATAATGGAATTAAAAAATATTGATAATAATAAAAATATAATTGAAAAAACAATAGAAAATGTAAAAGAGAAAGTTAAAAACAAAATTATGAAATTACAATTATATAAAAGAAATAAAAATAAATTTAAAATCGGTCATAGAAATATTCCAGATAATTTAAAAAAAGAAATTGATAATAAATTAAGAAAAAGTTTACAATTATCATATAATTCATCTCATATTCATTTTTCTAAATTTTCTGATGAAAAAATTCCTATTGAAAACAACCTAAAGGAAATATCTTTAATTAAAAATAAAAAGAATATAGATAAAGGAATTGAAATACATTATAAAATGTTAGAAAAAATAAAAAAGGAAAAAACTATAAATAATAAAATTAAAAGTTTAAAGAATAAATTTATTAAAATCTATAAATAGAAAAATAAATATATTTTTAATAAAAAATTTAATTTAATGGATAATGATAATAAAAAAAAAGAAGAAAAAGATAATACAAAAAAAAATTTAATTAAAACACTTTTATTAAAAAAAATAAATGTTTATAAAAAAGAAAATAAAAATATTCTTGATTCAATAATTAAATCTTTAAATGATTCAAATTCATTTTTTTCATATATTGTAGATGGAAAAAAAATAATAATAGGAAAAAAAATTCCTCAATTAAAAGATGAACCAATTTCAATTAATGAAAAAGAATTTAAACCAAATCTGAAAGGATTGAGAAAATCAATGTCTCCAAATTTCAAAAATAAAAAAAAAATAAGTCAAAAGTCTTTAAATAAATATAATCAAAATTTATCTTTAGTTGATAATTATAATATGATAATTAATAATAGTAATAATTATATATCAAAAGAAAAAGAAGAAAGTTCTAGTAATATATATAAAAAAACAATAAAAAATATAGTTAAAGCATCTTCTATTCCATTAATTGAAAAATATCCTATTAGTGATACAGAATTAAATGATATATATGATAGTTATAAACAAATCGAAATAAAAAATAAAGATTCTTTAATTAATAAAAAAAAAACACCTTTTAATTTATATAATAATTATAATATTAATAGAAATAATTCTAAATCAAATAATGTTTCATTATTAAATTCATTAAGAAACACTTCTTTAAATCTTTTAAATAGCAGTACTGAAAAATCATTAAATTCATTATTAAAATTGCAAGAAAATACATTAAATTTAAATAAAAAGCATATTATAGAAAATAAAAAAATAGAAACAAAAATAGCAAAATCAACAAAAAAAGACAAAAAAGATTTATTAATGAATCAAACAAATTTTTATAGAGCATTTAAAGAAATAAAATATAAAAATGAAAATGAATTAAGTAGTAATCATTATTCAAATACATTAAAATGGTTAATGAATTTAAGATTAAATGACAATTTTTCAAAAAATAATTTAAATAGAAACTTTATAAAAGAAACTTTTATTAATACTGGTAGTTTAACAAGACCTAAATTTGCAGTAATATATAAAAATCTTAATAAACAAAATGAAAAAATAAGAAATCATTTTAATAAATTTGATTATTTAAAATTAAGTAAAAGTCAAAAATCTTTTAAAAGTAAAATAAATGAAGCTTTTAGTGATTTAGATGATTTAAGAATTAAAGGAAAAAAATTATTAGATTATGAAAGAGAAAATTCAAGTTTAATTAAAGGAAAAAAAATTATTTATAAAAAAATTCATAGAAAAGATGAAAAAGAGGATTTAGATTTTATTTATTCATATTCATATAAAGATTTTGCAAGAAATCAAATTATTGATAATTGTAGTAAATTACATAATGATTTTGAAAAAGTTGAAAAAATGTAAATAATAATTTATATTTAAATACTTTTTATTTTTTTTAAATTATGAATAAGAATTATTGATAAAAAACAAAAAAAAAAAGAAAATAAAAAAAAAATTAATTTTCTTTCCTTAAAAAAATAATAAAAAAAGATTTAAATTAAAAAAAATGACAGAAGACCAATCATCAATAGAAGAATTAAAACAAAAAAAACAATCTTTAGAAAATGAAATATCATCTTTAGAATCTCAATTACAAATATCATTAGAAAAAGAAAAATTACATCAATCAACATTAACAAAAATAAAAAAAATTCAAAGTGAATATGAACAAAGTTACTTATCATCATTAAATGATTATAAAAATAGAGAAAATTCCCTTAAATCACAATATTTAAATTATCAAAATCTTTTAGAAAAACAATATAATGAAAGTGAAAGAAGATTAAATGACGAAATATCATTATTAAAAAATCAATTAAAACAAAAAGATGAAATAATATCAACTTTACAAAAACAAACAAATGATTTAAATAATGCTTTATCAAAAGGAGAATTAGATTTTCATTTTAAAGAAAAAAAATTACAAGATGAAATATTATCAAAAACAAGAAAAATTGAAGAATTAAAAGAAAATGGGAATGAACTTGCAAAAGAAGCACAAGAAGAAATAGGTAAATTATATATTGAATTAGAAAATGCTCATCAACAAAGACAAAGTATAAATGAAAATAATAATAATATTAATAATAATATAAATAATAATATTAATAATAATAATATTAATGAAGATAATATTAATAATAATTTAAATGAAGAAATTGAAAATGCAACAAGTGAAATGGAAACTAATATTAATAGTGGAATGCCATCTAATTCTGTTGTTTCACCTATGATTCAAGGTTCTTTATTTCAAATGTATACTCCTGAAAATAGTAATAATAATAATTTTAATAATTTAAATAATAATAATTTTAATAATTTAAATAATAATAATTTAAATAATAATGTTGATTTTACTGATCCTAAAATTCAACTTTATACTTTAGAAAGTGAAAATAATAATTTAAAAGAAGAATTAATTAAAAAAGAAGAAGAGTTAAATTTTTGGAAAAGTATTAGAGAAAATTTAAATAAGAATATTACACATTCTATTAATAGAAATGATTATTATAGTACAATGAAAATTCAACAATTAGAAAAAATATTATTTAATTATGGAAAAAAAATTAATGATTTGAAAAATCTATATAATAGAACTTTAATTGAACAAAGAAGAGAAAAAGAAGAATTAAAAAGAAATTATGAAAATAGTTTAACACAAATTCAAAATTTGAATTTGAATAATAATTTAAATTTAAGTAATCAAATAAATAATATTGAAAATACAAATAATTCTTTAATTGGAAATAAAAGTCCTTCTGTAAATTTAAGTCCTCAAGAAATTCCAACAAGTCCTTCTAATAATGTTAATATAAATAATATTTTAAATACTATTCCTTCTGCAACTGAAAATACTGTTACTAATTCTAATTATAATTATTTGAATAATGAAGAAGCAATTAGAAATCAATTTATTAAAGATAAATTAGAAAGTATTAAAAAAAATAATCCTGATGTTTAATTTATTTTTTATTGATAAATGTTTATTTAATAAGATAAAGATAAATTTAAATTTTAAATTTTATTTTATATTATTTTTTTTATATTTTTTATTTTTTTCAAATTTTATTTTTTATAATAATTATAATTTATAAAGTTTTAATGGATAGAAAAAATTATTATGGAAAAAATAATAAGAATGATGAATTATTTTTAAGAAGAGAACAATTAAAAAATTTATATATAAATGAAACAAATAATTTACAAAATGAAATAATGAATAATAATATTACAAATATGAATGAAAAAAATTATTATAATATTATTCCTAATGATAATTATGAAAGACTTAATGAATTTAAAAATAATATTGGATATGGAAATTATAATTTTAATAATAATAATAATTATAATTATATTCAAAAAATGAATAGTAATTTTAATGTTGCAAAAACCCCAGAACAAAAAAAACAACGTGATAATTTTTTAAGAGGATTTGATATATCAACTAATAATTATTATAGAAATTTTTATAATTATAATAGTGGTAAATATAAAGAAATTTATGATTTTAATCATCAAAATAAATAAAAAAATATTAATATAGTTAAAAGTTAAATTACTTTTAAAATAAAAAAAAATTTTTATATTTCCCATTTTTAAAAACTTTTATTCCTATTCATAATAATAAAATATTTTTAATTATATTCATAATCGTTTTTGCTTGGTATTGGATTAATTATGAAATTATCAGTGACATTATTTGTAATATTAGGATTAAGAACATGTGTTTTATTAATAAATTCTTTCAAATCATTATTTCTTTCTTTCTCGTCGTAAAATTTATTGAAAATAATAATACCAATTCTTTTAGGAAATTCAATAAATTTTATAGTAAAATAATCCTTAATTTTTTTTTTAGTAACATTTATTAATAAACCATCTTCTTTATTATAGTCTTTTGGTGCTTCATTTCTATTTATAACTTTTTCAGTAACTTCATATAAATTAGTTCTATAAAGTGACTTTACATCCGATTTAATTCTTTTAACTTCATCCTCAAATTTATTAAATTTATCTATTTCTTCATGTATTGATTGTTTTAATGAAAGTGATATTTCTTTATCTATTTTAGATATTTTTATGGTTTTATTTGCATAAGCAGTTATTTGATAATATAAAATATCATTAAATAATACTAAATCTGTTTTTACATTTGAAACTCTTAATTTTCTTAATGAATTAATAAAAATATCTCCAATACAAATATTAAATAATTTTGTATAAACAAATTTTTTAAAACTATTTTTTCCTATTTGGTAAAAAATACTTATTATATTTTGTTTTTCAGAAGGACTTTTATTTATACTGTAATAATAATAAGCAACACCATCACTTACATTTTTAATTGTAAAATTTTTTTTTGGTTCAGTAACTTCTTTATGATTTTCCATAACTTTTTGTTTTATTATATTTGAAAAGTTATTTGCCTTTTTTCTATCAATATCACCAATTATAGTAACATTTAAATGAATATTTTGAATAAAAGTTGAATAAAAATTTTCTTCAAAACTATCAACTTCTAATAATTTATCTAATAAAGTTTGTGGTTGAATATATAACTTTGAAACAATTGCTTTTAATATTTCAAAAGTATTTTTTGAAACTGATTCAATTCCAGTTTGAGAATATTCTAATAATAATTGTCTAAATTTTGCCCTTCCTATTCTTTGTAAATATTTATCTGCATTAGAATGTTCAAATATTTTGTTTATTATTTTTTGAAATAAGTCTTTAATATAATTTTCATTTTTTGTATCATTAAATAATATTAATTTTAAATAAAAGAAATCTAATTTTCTTTTTACTTCAAATGAATTTGCAACTTCGAAATATTCACTAAAATATTGTTTTAATAAACCTTCTATTATAAATGGCATTGTTAAAGTTGATAATAAATGAGTATTATCTAATGAACAAGGATAATAATTTGGTGAATAAAAATGAAAAACAAATTCAACTTTAGGTATTTCTAATTGTCTTTCTGTTGCAAAATAACATTCATAATAATTATTGTTGAATAATTGAAATGTGGACAAAGAGTCATTTAATTCATATTCTGATTTTGAATACTTTACTAAATCGGATTTTGTAATATTTGGAATATTTTGATTTACTTTTCTTATTTCATATTGATTATTTTTTATTAATAATTTATTATCATTTAAAACATTATCTATTCCAGATTTATAATAATATTTTAATTCATAAAGGCTCAAATTTGTCTTTGGCATATCTTTATTTAAAGCATTAAAAATGGTTTCTTCATATGTTGCTAATACAATATTAGAATTTTCCTTATTCATTTTAGATATAATGTCTTTAATATTTTTTTCAATAGTTTCAGAATATTCTGGAAAAACTATTTTTTTTAAAAAATTATTATAATCTCCACTAAATAATTTATTTGAAAGTGTAGATGTTAATTTTGCAATATCTTTTGTATTTTCTTGTGTTTTAAAATTAAACTCATAAATATCTTTTAAATTATTATATAAATCTTTATTAATATTTTGTGATATTTTTTCAATATAACTATAAACATCATTGATAACATTTATAAAAATTGTTTTATTAGATTTTCTATTTAAAAGTAATCTAAAAGAAAAAATATTAAAATTACTATAACCAATATCACTTTCATCAATAATATACTCAAAAATTTCATTATTCATTAAAGTATTAATTAAAGTTTTATATTCTCTTGAAAAGAAAATAAATTTAAAATATTCTAAAGCAATTTTAATATTTGGATTTGATTGAGAAAAATAAAAAGAAAAATGAATATTATTCCAATTATTAGATCTATAAAGTGCAAACATATTTAAATTGTCTTTTGAATAAGGTTCCTTTTTTAATTGTTCAAACTTTTGTTTAAATAAAAAAGTTTCAGAACTTAAAGAACTATGGGCATCAAAAGTAAATTTACTTTGTAATTCTTTTTTCATTTCCTTAAGACTTAAATTAGAATATAAAACTAAAGTCATATCTTTAGTTTTATAAAAAGTATCAAAATAACTTTTAACATCACTTAATAAAAGAAGAGTATAATTATTTTTTTTATTCGGATCATTAGTTTTATCCATTTTTTCTCTTAAAGTCTCAATTTTTCCAAGTGTTGAATTATGATAAGGATGATTTTTATGAGCTAAATCTTTAAAGACTTGTTTAAGTAAATATTTACTATTATTTGTAGCATAAAATTCACTATCAATAGCTTCAACATTTGAAGACATATATTTTTCTAATTCTTCTTTTAAAGTGTCATTATTATTATTAATAGCTAATTTTGGTTTATCTAAAATACTAGCAAAAATATCTAAAATTTTAATAAAACCTTCATTATAAACATGAAATGAATAAATAGTCATATTATTTAAAGTATTAATAATATTTACACCTTCCATTTCTTTAATTTTATCGATAAATGTATCTGTGTCATCACCATATTTTTCACTTCCTGCTAAAATCATTCTTGAAGAATAAATTGCTAATCCTACTATTAAATCATAGAAACTTCCTGCTTTAACTGTTAAACTACCACCACTTATTTTTGTTTTTTTATCTGAAATTAATGCTACTTTCATTTTATTTGTTAATTCATAAAAAATATAATCTTTATTGTCTATTAAAGGACGATTTATATTTTTACCATCATTTAATACTTTTATTTGATTTCTTAATAAGAAAAATATAATTATACTTATAATTAATAATATAAAACCAATTGAGAATATTTTAATAATTGTTGATTGTCTTTTTGGATCTAGTTTTATTTCATTTTCTTCATTATCAACATTATTTACTGTTTTATCTTCCATTAATCTTTCTGTCATTTTTTTTTTTAAATATATCTTAATTATTATTATTTAATTATTTTATATTTTTTTTTATTTTTATAATTTATTAAATATTAAAGAAAATAATATTCTTTTTCCTTTTAAAAAAATGAATTATGAATTTAAAACAAATGAAATGAGAAAAAATGAAAAAAATAAAGAATTAGAATTAACTTTTGATATAAGAAATTTTTTAAATTCTGACATTCAACCAAGATATAATAATTTTAGAAATTATTATGAAACATATGATTTTCCAATGACATTCTTTGAAGTAATAGTAACATCTTTTTCAATTGGTTTTTCAAATTTTGGAACTTTATCAGATAAACATGAAATAATATTTAAATATTATGTTTTAAAAAGAAAATTAATTTCAGAAACAACTTATTTTAATATTTATTCTTTAAGTAGTATGATTCCAGCAGCAACAATAGTACAATTAATTGGTTCTATTATAATAATAAAAACAAAAAATTATTTTTATTCTTTTTTTGGAACTTTATTTTTTATTCTTCCTGGAATTATTTTTTGTTCTTTTTTAGGTTTTTTATTAGAAATATATTTAAAAGATTTTTTAGATTATTCTGAAAAAGTTTCTTATATTGAAATTGGATTTGAACAATGCGCACTTGGGTTAATATTAGATTATTTAGTTGAACAAAGTTTAAAAATATCAAATTCTACTTTTCAAATTGGATTAATTGTTATTAGTACTATTATTATGTTAATTTCTAATAATTTTTTTACTATTACTATTGCTTTATTAATTTTTGGTTTTTTATCAATGAGAAATAGAGAAAGTGAATTTTTATTAGAAAAAGCAAATTCTGATATTATTAATTCAATTAATGAAATAAATTCTTTTTATTATTATTTTAATATTTTATTATATTTTGGAATAGGAATTTTTCTTTATGTTTTTTATAAAAATTATTTATATTTTAAATTATATATTATTGGTTCTTCTGTTTTTGTTGATTATTCAGTTATAAATTATTTTCAAAGTTTATTTTTTAAAGAAAAAAATTTTAAAAATGATAATTTACTTTTATCATTTGGAATAATGAGTTTATGTCAAGGACAAAGTTTTAATATGATAAATATAATAATGATTAAAGAAGGAATTTTTGTTTTATTAAAAACTATTGGATTTATTTATTTACCTTCTTTTTTTTTTGGTTTTCTTGGAATAAACTCAATTAATTATTTAAATGAAAATCCAGATATTCAATTTTTTTTAAAAGGAATTAAAACAAGTTCAATTGGTTTTGTTGTAGCATTAATTCCAAATTTATTTTGGGAATGTTGTATTAAAAATGAAAAATACAATTTTATATTTGGAATTTTAATTATATTAAATGGTTTATTTTGGTTTCGAAAACAAAAATTTTGGATTGGATATATAAGTTGTATTTTATGTTCTTTTATTATTTCTTTTTTTTAAATTAATTTTTTTTTATAATTTATAATGTTATTAAATATTATTTTATTATATATTATTATTAAATTTTTTATATGAAAACTATTATTTTATATTTCTTCATTTTTTATTTTATTTCATTTTGCAAAAATAATATTTTAAAAAGTTATTTTACAAAATATTATTATTCAAATCCAATATCAATTCCAGAAATAAATGGATTTTTATTATTAACAGAATCTTCTTTAGATGAAGCATTTGAATTATATGAAAAATTATTTATAATATTTATTAATTCATATGATGAAGAAAAATTTCTTCCAATTTATGAAGAATTATTAAAAGAAAATATTTTTGATAATTATAATATTAAAATAGGTAAAATTGATCCAATTTATCATCCAAATATTTTAAAAAAATTTAAATTATATGGTTCACCACATAAAATTTTATTTAATGATAATGGAAAAAGTCAAATTTATTTTAATGGTAAGGATTCTAGAATTGAAATAATAAATTTCTTAAAAAAACACAATGACGTTCCCTTAATACACATTTCATCAAAACAACAATTAAATAATTATATTAAAAATAATTTATATTCATTAATATTTTTTGGAAATAATGAAGAATATATAAAAATAATAAAAGATAAATCAATAAAAGATTATTTAAGAGAATATGCATTTGTTGATAATTATGATTTATATAAAAATTTAAATGATATTAAAAATAATACATTAATGTTTATTTCACCTTATGATGATAAATTATATTATCTTTATAATAATGAAATTAATGAAGATAATATTAATAAATTAATAAAAAATAACTCATATCCACTTATAATATATGATATAGATTTAATTGAAAAAGCTTATAAAGAAAATAATAATATGTTATTTATAGTTAGAAATAAAGATGATGAAAAAATAGATTTTTTCTTTTATAAAATTTCAAAAACTTTAAAAGGACAATTAATTTTTGCATTTATTTATAAAAATTTTAAAAAAAGTCAAAATTTAATAAAAGAAATAAACTTCCCTAATCCAAATATAAATATTCAAATAACAATAGTTGAGAATGGAAAATATTATTTAAATGAACCATTTACAGAGAATAATTTTATAAAATTTTTAAATAAATATTTAGATGGTGAATTTTATAAAATTTATAAAAGTGAAGAAATACCAATTTATCAAAATAATTCAATTTATAAAATTGTTGCAAAAAATTTATATAAAGAAGTAATTAGAAATGATAAAGATGTTTTTTTAAAAGTTTATTCTCCAAAATGTGGTCATTGTATTGTTATGCAGAAAGATTGGAAAAAATTAGGAGATGCTTTTTATAATATTAAAAATGATATTAGAATTGCTGAAATTAATTTATTATTAAATGATTATAAATTATGTAAAATTGGAATTTATCCTGGATTATTTTTTTTTAAAAATGGTTCTAAAGGAAAAATTATTAGATATAAAGGAAATCATAATTTTGAAGAGTTTAAAAAATTTGTTATTGAAAATTCAAGTAGAAAATTAATTGATAATGGTCAGTTTGTTTCTTTAAAAGTAAATTAAAATATTATTTTTTAAATAATCAATTTTTATTTTAATAAATTAAAAAAAAATATTTTCATTTATAATAATAAATATTATTTTATTAAACTTAAAAAAATTTTTCATTGATTTTATAAAGATTTTTTTTCTATAAAAATTAAATTAATTTAATATAATTATGATATTAAAAATATGTGCCAAAAAATTGAAAATGAAAAGAAATACTTTATAATAAATTTCAAAGAAATAAAAATAATAAATAAAATATCTCATCTATATATAATTATAATGAAACAAATTAAATTAATAAAATAGATTAAAATTATTTTTATTTTCTATAGAAACAAAAAATTTCATAATATGATTATCATAAATTTCCAAAACACCTTCTTTCTTATTATAATTTCTTCTAGCTAATTTAATTTGAGAACTTTTCCATCTTGGATTATATAACCTAGCAAAAAATTTAGCATTGGTCCATTTAATATAAATTTTTGAAATAAAATTAAAAGAATTCATAACAGAAAAAAAAGATTCATAAAATCCAATTATACATTTTGTTTTAGGAATAGTAATATTTTTATAATTATTTTCTTTCATATAAATTCTAAAATCATTATCATTAAAATTATTATCTTCTTCTTTTTTTCTATTTGAAAATATTATTTCATTTTTTTCATCAGTTTCTTTTTTTAAATTATGAATAATTCCAATTATACATCTATTATTTTTTTGTTCTGATTTATCTGGATTATCATAAAAAATTCCAAAAGGTTTATAAGTAATTGGTAATTTAAATTTATTTTTAATTGAATGAAATGTTTTTAATTCTGAATATAAATTATCATATTCACCTTTTTTTGATATATAAAAAATTTCATTTTCTTCAAAATTACCTAATGTTACTTCTATACCATTTGTTGAGAAAAAAAAACCAAAAATAAGTAAAAAAATCCAAAAAATTAAAAAATAAATTCCATATTTAAATTTAATATAAAAACAAAGTCCATTAATTGCTAAAAGTATTAATAATTCATAATCCATTTTTTTTCAAATAAAAAAAATAAAAATAATAATTAATTATTTAAATTTAACTAATAAAAGACTAATCAAAAAAATAAATATACATAATATCAACTTATTTACAATTAAAATTTTATAATTTTTCACACTAATGATAAAAATAATATAATTTCAAAATAAAAAAATATATTATTTTAAAGGAGGAAGATTAGTATCTAAAACTAATCCAATTTGGTTTTTATTAACTAATTTATTATAATTTTCAACTTTTTCTCTTATAATTTTTTCATCTATATTTTTAATTCCATTTTTTTTATCTTCTTCAATTTTATTTAAAACAATTTCTTCAGTAGATTTCATAATAGGATTATAATTAATATCTAAATTAATAATTAAAAAAGAACTTCCTAAATAATTATTATTATTCATACCACCACAAATAATTAATTTATTACTATAAATAATAGAAGAATGACCACATCTTGTTAAAATTTTAAAATTATTAATTTGTGAATATAAAATAATTTTAATCCAATCTAAATTAAATAAATTTAACATATAAGTATCATTTAAAGCAAAAGATTCACTTTGATTATCATTTCTTCCTCCATGTATAATTAAAAAATTACCATTTTCATAAAAGTTCATAGAATGAAAATAACGAGGAGAAGGTTTTTTTCCATTTGTATTTACTTTAATCCATTCTAATATTTTAAATCCAATTTTTAATATATATAATTCATTAGAAATTCCATTTTCACTTTCACTTTTAGTTTTACCACCAAAAATATACCATCCTTTAATTTTTATATCATCTTTAAATAAAACTTGTTTTTTACTATCATTTTTTTGTAATAAAATACTCATATAAAAATCTGGATAATGATAAATTGAAAATTTATTATGATTTCTTATATCTTTTGGTATGATTAAACAAGCACAATGTCCAAATAAATAAGGACTTTTTAGTTTATTTGAAATAACACATTGACTCCATTTTTCATTATTATTATTATTAATATTATTAATATTATTTATATTATTTAAATTTAAAATAAAACTATCATTTAATACTTCATTATTATCTGAAATTCCTCCTTGAATTATCATATAATTTCCTATAATTTCTGCAACGTGATTTCTTCTTAATTTTGGTGAATTTCTAGTTGGAATAAATGGAATATTCCAAGTTAAATTAGTTAAATTTAAAATTTCTAAACCTAAAAAAATTCCACTTGAAAATATATTATTTTGTGATAAAGAATTATTTATTTTTGAACGACCACCAAAAATATAAATTTTATTTCTTTCTTTATCAAAAATTGAAGTATGACCAAATCTATTTGGTGATGTATTTGATGATGATAATTTTTGCCATATCATTGAATCTATATTTAATTTCCATATTGATATATTTTTCATTGTTGTACACATTCCTCCTATTAAATATAAAAAATTATGATTTAAATTTAAAGTAAATTGTTCTCTACATTCTGGGAAATTTTTATTTGGATATCTGTAATATGCAAATAATTTATTTTCATTTTCTTTTAAATTTAAATCTTTTTTTTGAATATTTCTATTTCTTTGATTTTGATTTTTCATTATTAAGGGAATTTTATTTAAAATTTTTGGATGAATCATTGTTATTCTTATTTTTGGCATTTTTATTGTTGTTTTTATTTTATATGATTCAATATTTTTTATTGATTCATCATATTTATTTTTTTGTCTTTCTAAATTTGATTTTGTCAAATCTTCATAAATTAAATTATTTGATTTTATTATTCCTAAAGAATGAATTGGACTTATATATCTTTGATTTCTAAATGATATTTTTAAATAAGGATTTATATATTTATTAAAAGAATTTGATTTATAATTATAATTGTAATAATTATGATTTTCAATTTCTGTTTTTTCTATTATTTTTTTAATAAAATTTATCTCATCTCTTGTTACATATTTTGTTGTTTCTTTTGTTTTTGATAAAAATTCATGATTATTATTTTTAGTTTTATTTGGTAAATAATTTTTCATTGTTTGATTTAATACATTTGTATATTTATCATAATCAATTTCTTCATCTTTTAAATACATTGTATTATTTGATATTATATTTGGTGTTGAAGAAGATTTTATTACATTTCTTTTTAATATCGAATTTTTTAATTTACCAGAATAATTTTTCATTTAATTGAAAAAATTCAAAAAAACAATAAAAATTAAAAAAGAAAAAAAATAACTAAATGAAAATAAAATAATGGGATGTCAATGTAATAAATGTAAAAATAAAGAAATTCAAGAGGAAAAAGATTTACGTCAACAAGAAAATGGAATGAATAATAATTCAACAGATCAAAAATATATAGATTTTAATTCGAAAGATTCAATGAATAATAGTTCAAGAAGTCCTTTAACATTAAGAAATTTTAAACATTATATACCAAAACATCAAAAAGAATTATCAAATATGAATTATATAACAAATAATTTATCTTTTTCATTATATGAAATAATAAATAAATTAAGAACAAATCCAAAAAATTTTATTGATAAAATTAAAATATATAAAGAAAAAATTATAAGAAAAGATTATCAATTTTTATTACCAATTGCAAAAGAAATTTTTATTACTTTAAATAGAGGACCAAAAGCTTTTGATGAAACAATTGAATATTTAAATAAAGTTGAACCGATGAATTGTTTAATTATGAAAAATGAATTAAAAGTTAATGTTGATGAAAATAATTCTGAAAATTATGAAGAAGTGAATTTTACTTCTTTTTCTTTTTTGGAAAAAATTATTAAAGAAAAAAAAAAAGAATTAGAAAAAAATAATCAAAAATATAAAATTGAAGGGTTTCATTATGATAAAAGTACAGATAACCCTGAAATTAGTTTAATTTTACAAATTGTTGATGATAATATGGGTGATTGTTCCAGAAGAAAAAATTTACTTAATCCTAAATTTACTTATATAGGAATTTCTACTGTAAATATTAAAGATAATGTATTTTGTTATTATATGTTATTTGCTAATAAAAGAATATAAAACGTTATTTTATAATTTTTTAATATATGATTATTATCATTATTTTTAAATTTTTTAATATTTTTTTTTTTGTAATTTTTTATTATTTATAATTATTATATTTAAGTTTTTTAATGGTAGAAATTATTATTTTTATTATTTTTTTTTTATTTTCAGAAAAAAAAAAATTGAAAAAAACAAAAAAGATAAAAAAAAATGAATGAAATAGAAACAAAAACTAAAAATGATATATTAAAAGAATCAGAATCAAATATTCCTCTTTCAGCAATAACATTTAACAGAACATGGGTTTTTTGGGAAAGTTACATAAAAAAGAAAGGAAAATTAAATTGGAAAGATTCATATAAAAAAATATTTGAATTTAATGACATAATAACATTTTTTCAATTTTGGAATTCTTATCCTGGGAATGACATAAAAAATATATTTTATAATGGAAATAGAATAATATATTTCTTTAATGAAAAATATAGAATTAATGCAATGAATATTTTTGAAAAGGGAATTGAACCAATGTGGGAAGATGAAAAAAATAAAGGAGGAAAATATTTACAATTTGAATATCAGATTAAAAAAATTGAATCTGAAGATTTTTGTAGAGTTTCTAGTTTAACTTGGAAAAAATTAATTTTAAATACTATGGGAGAAAATTATCCTGGAAGTCAATTTGTTAATGGATTAAGATTTGTTGATAAAACTGATTTTGAAAGAGGAAAAATTGTTTTGTTTAGAATTGAAATTTGGGTTAATAAATTTTTAAATGAAGATTTATTAAATCAATTAAAAGAATTTATGATGAAAGAAATGGGATGTGAAGTTATTGAAGTTAAGGATATTAAATAAAGAATTAAAAAGAATTTATTATTTTTTTTTACATTATTTTTTTATTTAATTATTTATTTAGTTTTTTTTATGAATATAAATTAAAAACAATTTTTTTTATTTGAAATACTTTTTTTTATATATTTATATAAAAATAATATTAAATTTAATTTATAATATATTTTTAATATAGAATCTAAAAATAATAAAAATATATAAAATAAAAACCAAAAAATAAAAATTAAAAAAGAATACATAAACAATATATAAAAAATAAAAAAAAATCAAATAAATAACCCTTACACAAATAAAAAAAAAACACAAAAAAAAAAATTATTTTTTTTTAGTAGTCTTAGACCTTTTCTCATTAATCTTCCCTCTACAAAAAGGACAAGCATCCTTATTTTGAACCCATTTATCAAGACATTTAAAATGAAAAATATGACCACATTTCAATCTAGTAACATTTTCTCCAATTTTCATTAAACAAAGACAAATACAACAATTAGGTTCTTCAAATTCATCCTTATCATTTTTAACAAAATATTTTTTAATCATTTTTTCTTTTTTTAATTTAATTTTAGGTTTTTGAACAGAATTTCCTCTTAATAAACTAATTTGCATAGCTAATCTTTCAATTTCTCTTTCAGGATCTTCAACACCCATCATATACATTCTATGTCTTCGAGCAGCATTTCTATTATAACGTGGATTAGGAATATTAATATTAAACATTCCATTATTTCTATTATTATTATTATTTAATTGATTTTCTTCTTCTTCTTCATATAAATAATTTATATTTGGATTTGGAAAATTTAATCTTTCTATTATTTCTTCTTCTGGGAATGCTTCTCCCATTTCAAAGGGATTGTTGTTTATTGAAGGAAAGTTTCTTATTTGATTTTGCTGACGCTGACGATATGACATTGTTTGGTAGTGAGATACATTTATTAATGAACCACAACGGTGACATGTTGTAAAGTTTGTGTTTGGTGGAAGGACTTTGTGATGAGGATAGTGACATTGGTCACATTCGAAGTTTACTGGAGTTAGTCTTTGCATTTTTTTATTTTAAAAGTTAATTTTTTTTTTTTATTATAAATTTTTTATTCTTTTATTATTTTTTATAATTATTATTGTTTAAAAATTGTAATTTTTTGTTTTTTTTAAATTGTTATTTTTAAGATAAATTGTTTATAATATTTATAATTCAAATTATAAATTTTCATTAAGTTATTTAATTAATAATTTGTAAATAACAAAATAATCTTGTTCTCAATCTTAATTTATACATTTCATTCTTTATAAATAAATTATTCAAAAAATTAAAAAACCCAATAATTCACTAATAAATATCACAAAAAAAAAATAATGAAATAATCATAAATAAATAAAAAAAACTCAAATTTAAAAAAAAAAAAAATCAATTTAAATAAACAAATTAAAAATATATAAAAAAAAAAAAATTAAAATGTCAGTTGCAGATAACTTTGACTACTCAATCCCAACATTAAACCGTAATCAAACAATGTACCTTCAAACAATAACACCAAATGATGCAAAAATTCATCCATTTAAAAAATTAGACACTCAACGTGACTGGTCAGCAAATTTATATAACTTAGACATAGAAAGTTCATCACCTCGTCGTTTTGGTATATTTACAAATAAAGTAGACTTCATAAACAAAGTAGATGACATAGAAAGAACAAATTCAAAAATATTACATTACCCATTAAATAAACCAGAATACAATTTATCAAATGCAGACATAGAAAAATCAAGTCCAAATATGGGAAATCTTCGTACAAATCGTTGTACAAATCCTTTAGAACCAAAATATTCTTTACCTAAAGTAGAAGAATATCCTCCAGAAATACCAAAATTTATAAGAGATCAAATTGATATTAAAGACATTCAAGGAACTCATCCTCAGAAATATTTTCAATGGGGAACAAGGGAAACTTTCCCTTTAGATAATCATGGAATTGAAGGTTCTAAAACAAAGAAAAAATATATAAGACAAAATGTTGGTAATTCTAAATATCATTATTTAGATTATTCAGATTTAACTAAGGAAATTTTTAAAACTGGAAGACATACTAATCCACTTGATCCTATTTATAATTTTAAAAATAAAAATGGAGAACCTTTTGAATATGGTGTTATTGAGAAAAGTAAACCACAAACTATTTATCCTTATACACATCCTGTTCCTTTTGGATTGAAAACTGATGATATTTTAGGCGCTCAAGTTGGAAGTAAAAATAAAATTAATGCTTTTACTGGAAGAAATTTCGAAATGACTACTAATGATATTAGAGGATGCTCTGTTGGAAGTTTAAAAAAAGGAATTAGTACTATGAGATGTACTAATCCTATTTATCCTAAATATCAATATTTAGGAAATGAAGAATTGAAACAAAATGATAATCAAAAGAAAAAAATGCAAAGAACACATTCTGTTGGAATTAATAAAAATTTTGGAAATGTTAATAATATTAATTTTAATAAGAAACCTTCTATTCATTCAAATGAAGAACAAAAAAATCCTGTTAATGATAATAATAATATTAATAATAATGTTAATAATGAAAATAATAATAATGTTAATAATGAAAATAATATTAATAATAATAATAATGATGGTAATTTTGATGAAAGGAATTTTGGTAATACACAATACGATAATCAAGGTTTTGGTAATGGATATTTTAATGATAAAGTAGATTTTAATCCTGATAAATATGTAAAACCAAATCCATTTTATGGTTTAATTCATGATAAATATGTAAATCCAAGTGATAATGCTGAAAATTTAGCAAAAATAGAGAAGGAAAAAATGGAAAAAAAAATTCAAAATATAAAAACTTTAACAGGAACAAATTTTTATAAACCAAATGCATCTCAATATTCAAATAATAATATAAATAATAATTTCCAAAATACAAAATTTAATCAATCAAATAATCAAATTGGAATAACAAATAATTCATTAATGAATACAACTAATTTAAATAATGCTTTAAATAGAACTAATTCAAGTATTATGAGTAAAACAGCAACAAATTCTTTTGGTTTAAGTAAAGGAAAATTATCTTATGCTCAACAATTAGATAAATTTATGTATACTAATAATTTAAAGTATATTGAACCACCTCAACCAATTCAACCTGAACCTGTTGTTGAAGATATTCCTGTTGAAGTAGTCGAGGATAAAGGAACAAAAAATAAAAGTGATATTAAGAAAGGAGGGAAGAAATAAGTTTTTATGTTCATTTTGTTTTTTAGTTTTTTATTTTTCTTTTTTATTGTTTTTAGATTATATATGAAATATTACATTTTTTTTTCATTGGTTTTGTGGTTTTTTTTTACTATGAATTATTAAAAATAAATTAAAGTTTTTTTTTTAATTTTATGTTTTTTTTTTTTAAATTTAATTAAAATTAATTTAAATTATTTTTTTTATTTTAAAATAAATAATAATAAACATTTGATATTTCTATTGAAATACAAAAAAAGAAATTTAATAATATAATTAAATATCATATAATGAATATTATTTAAATATTAAATTTATTTAAATGTTTAAATCTTAAAAAATATTTAAATAATAATAAAATATGGGAAATGATGAAATGAAAGCAAAAAATGATCTTTTAATTCAAAATGTAAAAGAATCAAAGACAATAAATGAACATAATAGAGCAATTCATTGTTTACTTCAATTAGAAAATGGTGACTACGCATCATGTTCTGATGATAGAAGAATAAATATTTATTCAAATAAAGATTTTAAATTAAAACAAAAAATAAAAGAACATGAACATAGTGTAACATATATTTTTAAAATGGAAAATAATCAAATTTTATCATCTTCAGAAGATGAAACAATAAAAATTATAAAATTAACTGATAATAATACTAAATATACATTAATTGATAAATTAACTGATAATCATGATTTTATTAATCAATCAATTGAAATTTCAAATGGAAATATTATATCACTTTCATCAAAAAGAACATTAAAATTTTATCAATTAAATAATAATAAAAAATATGAATGTTTTAAAGTAATTGATAAATCAGGAGTTAATTTTTTATTTGAATTACCAAATAAAACTTTAATAAGTGCATCTTATTTAGAAAAAAATATTAAATTTTGGAATATAGAAAATTATTCAGTTACTCAAATGATGAATAATATTTCAATAATTAAATCAATGGAATTAATGTGTATGTTAACAGATAATTTATTAGGAATTGCTGCAGAAAAATTTTATGTTATTGATATTGAAAATAAAAAATTAATTAAAAAAATTCAAATTAATAATGGAAATATACAATGTGTTATTAAATTAAATAATAATACTTTATTATTTGGAATTGAAGGAGAATTTAGTTTACATGGTAATAATTATCATTTTAATCAATATAAATTAAATGAAAAAGGAGATAATTTAGAATTAATTTCTATTAAAGAAAAAGTTCATAATACTGGAATTAATTATATGATACAAGGAAAAAATGGAGAAATTATTTCTTGTTCTGAACAAAGAATTAAAGTTTGGAAATAATATATTTTTTTTTTATTCTATTTTTTTTTTATTATTTTTTTATTTATCATTTACTTCATATTAATACAATTGTTATATATAAATTATAATTATTTATTTAATGGGAAATGGAATAATGTTAAAATGCTGTGAAAATATAAGTAAAGATAATCAAGGAGCTTTTATTTTAGTTGAAAATAATACAACTAATAATAACAAAGATAATGATATTATATATGAAGAAAAAAAAAATAATTTAAATGAAGATAATAATAATCAATCAAAAGATAATGAAAAATTAAAATCAACTAAATCAAATGAAATGAATGAAGTAAAAATTACTAATAAAAAATTTATGACAGAATTTCCAAAAGAAATTCAATGTAAAAAGACAAATATATTTTTTGAAACTAGAAATAAATTAAAAGAAATAAATGAAAGTTTAATTGAAAAAAATAAAATAATAGAAATATTACAAGAGAAAGAAAAGAAAAAAATAAAATTTAAAGAATCTCACTCATCAACAGATCTTGATAATAAAGAAAATAAAAAAAATAAAACTGAAAAAATTATTTTAATATATGGTTCTCAAGAATCAGGAAAAACTTCTTTTGTAATGAGATATTTTGAAAATAAATTTGATAAATCTTATATTCCAAGTTTAAATGATGAAAAAACAATAAAAAATATTACTTTCAAATCAGGAAAAAAATTTAATTTTGAATTTATTGTTAGTAATAATATAAATGAAATAAAAGATGCTGATTGTTATTTTATTTTTTATGACATTTCATCTGAAAATTCTTTTGAATTTGCTAAAAAAATTATTAATGAAGTTGCAAATATAAATGAAAGTAAAATTTTCTTAATTGGAAATAAGAAAGATTTAAAAAATGTTATAAATGAAAAAGATGTAAATGATATATGTGATAAATATAAAAGTGAACATTTTTTAATTTCTGTTAAAGATAATATTGGAATTTCAAATATGATGGAAAAATTTGAAGAAATTTTTTGATTATAATATATAAAAATAAATATATGATTATATGATGTTTTTTTTGTTTTTTATGATAATGGAAATAAAATTATATATTGAAAAAATTTGAATAAAATCAAAATATCAATATTTTTTATTTTTAGTATTGTTCACTAAAAATGGTGTTTTTTTTAACTATAATTGTATTAATTAATCTCTATTTTTCTAATTTATAAATAAATATTATTATTGAGTTTAATGTTATGAAATAGCATTTAGAATTGTTTCTGGTATTTAATTAATTTTTTAAAGATATCTATTATTCTTTTTTATTATAAAAATTTTTTAATGATTCTTATTAGAATATTATTAAAATTTAATAGTAGATAATTACTTTTAATTATTTTATCTAAGATAAATAAAAATAAACATAACATAAATAAATTAAAAAATTTATTTATTTTTTATTATAGTTTTTTATTAAATCTTCTTTCTATTGTTCAAACTTTTTCATTATAGAATAATAATCTTTAAAATCATAAATTAAAATCATATTGATTTATATTTCATATAAAAAATTATTAAAAAAAAGAAAGAAAATTAGTTAATTTTTTTTATCTTTTCCATAAAAAAAATAAAAAAAAAAATTAAATAATCAAACATAAAAAAAATTTAAAAAAACAAAAAAAAAAAAAAAATGTCAAAAATAAACTCATGTATTTCCTTAAGTCGAGTACTTCCAATATCAAAACTAGAACAAAATATAAACGCAATATCTTCCTTAGTATATAACGATGATGACGTATTAGATTCATTTCTTCAAAAAGTAGACCAACCATTAATAATAAATACACAAAATGGAAATTTTATATGTTGTGAATATAATAGAGAAGGAGATTCATATCGTTATCCAGGAACAAATAATTATTATCCTCCCTTAGAAAATATAAATCCTCAAAATGAAAATTTATTAGATTTAGAAATTAAATTAAATAAACTTTTTAAAATTTATACTAAATTTTATTATTCTGAAAATGCAATTTCAAGTGTTTTTTGTTATGTTATTGATGAAGATAATTATGATGAATTTGTTGTTGCAGTTTTAATATCTAATACAATATCAAATGATGATAAAAATACAAATGGTAAATGGGAAAGTTCAAATTTATTAACTGTTAATATTAATAGAAATGATTTTGAAATTAAATTTAATTTAATTTCTTCTGTTAATGTTTATTTAAATGCTAGTTTAAAATTTGGAAATAATGCTAAATTATGTGTTAGTGGATCACTTACTAAAAATTCAGAGAAAAATATTAATTATAAAGAAAAAGATTTTAATCAAGATTTTCTTATTGATAATATTGGGAAAATGATTGAAGATTTAGAAACTAGAATTAGAGATGAAATTGAAGTTATTTATTTTCAGAAAACTACTGAAATTATTGATAGTATTAGACAAGCTAGTAATAAAAATGAAATCATTCAGGAATTAAGAAATATTATGCATTGAGAAAAAGGAAAATTGTTTTTTTTTATTATTTATTAAGATAAGAATTTTTGGTTTTTTTTTTTTGGGGTTTTTTAGTTATTTAATTTTTTATTTATGTTCTTTTTTTATAATTTATTTAATTTTTATTTATTTTTTTTTTATTGAGTTATTTTAAAAGAAGGTATTGAAATTTTTTTTAAATAGAATATTAATATTTAAATTAATCATATGAAATATTATCTAAGTAAATCAATATTTCACATATAATTATAATAAAAAAATTAGTTAAATATCAATATAAGTAATAATATAATAGTAACATAAATTTAAAATAATAAAGGTTGAAATTTGGATAAAAAATATAATTTTTTTGTGAATGTTATTTTTAACAGTATAAATAAATATTTAATATATTATATATTAAATTAATAAAATTAAAAAATTTATTTTCTTCTCTATATTTAGTTAATTTTCAATTAAAAAAAAAGAATATAAAAAAAGATAATAAATTTTAACAAATAATTGATACTATTTTAATTATCTACTAACATCATAAATAATAAATGTTAATCTGTATATATCAACCTAAATAATAATATAATATTACTTATAAAATTATTTAAATTTAATAAAGATTAATTGATATATAATACTCTTCTACTAATTTGGATTATACATATAATAAATTTCTAAACTTTTTCACTTTCAGAATCAGTCTCTTTTTCATTTAAAGCATTTTTTCCAAATTCAATATTTCTTTCAGTATTAACTTTAATTTCATCATCATCTTCAATTTCTTCAATTCCTTTATTTTTCATCATCATTTCTTTGACTAAAGTAAATTCATTTTTAATACTTTTTCTTCTTTGTTCATTAAATTTTTCTTGTGATTCATTATCTTTTTTAGAATTTTCTATGTTATCAAAATTCGCTTTTATTTGATTTAAATTAAAGGATCTTACACCCATATTCCAACTTACACTATTTCTCTTTTTGTTTTTGCATTTCATAATATCATTTATATCTAAAGGATTTCTTTGCTTTAAAGATGATCTTTTTGGACGAGCTTCCATTTTTTTTATTGTATATTAATTCTACTTTTGATAAAGTTTTTTATATATAAATTATTATTAATGACTTATTAATATTTAATTTTAATCTAAAAATAATATTATATGTTTTTATATTAAAAATTTGATTTGTTTATCAATTAAATTTTTAAGTTTTATTTTTTAATAATTTTAATATTAAATTAATTACTTGATATAAAAAAAATTCTTTTCTAAATAAAATATAATTTATAATTATACCAAACAACTATTAGATAAATATCTTAATCATTATTTATTCTATCTTTTTTTCTAAAA
>JAEEGK010008289.1_pt1 | contig 24555 bp, 18 predicted proteins | sample 8958771 | NCBI WGS metagenome assembly JAEEGK01 (sample SAMN16246547, study PRJNA631951) | gut metagenome | biome: gut microbiome; feature: rumen; material: SC-attached | host: Bos | place: Iran: Karaj | collected 2018-10
ACCACGGCTTCGTCCGCCGCACGCTGCAGACCAGCCACTTCCCCTATCGGGGCGTGTTCCCGGATCTGACGGGCGCCGTCCCGGCGTTCCTGGTGGAGATGTGCGTCTTCAGCGAGCCCGGCACGGTCGAATTCTTGCCGGTGATGCCGGCCAACTTGATGCATGGCGCCATTGACGGCGTCTGGCTGTATACCTTCGCCAAGCTTGATCACATGGACTGGGACGAGAAGGGCATCCGCGCCTCCATCACCTCCAATCAGGCCCAGACTCTGACGCTTCGCAACCGCCGGGAAGGCTGCCGCATCCTGGTGAACGGCAGGGAGCTGGCCAAGGACGGCGACCATGTCCAGTACACGTTCAAGGCCGGCGAGACCGCACAGATCGAAATCATCATCTGATCGTATTCGCATCAATGAAAGAGACCATGGAACTGACAGAAGCCATCCGCGCCCGGCATTCCGTGCGGAAATATACGGACAAGCCGATTGAAAAAGAGAAGATCGCCCGGCTGACGGAAGCCATTGAGCGCATCAACGGGGAAAGCGGGCTGAATATCCAGCTGGTGCTGGAGGAGCCGAAAGCTTTCTCTTCGGGGATGTGGAAGTACGGCCAGTTCTCCGGGGTGAAGAATTACTTCGTCATGGCCGGACCGAAAGGAAAGGAGGCCGAAGAGAAAATCGGATACCATGGGGAGGAACTGGTCCTTCTGGCCCAGACGCTGGGGCTGAACACCTGCTGGGTGGGGCTCACATACAAGAAGATTCCCGGCACATTCACGCTCAGGGACGGAGACATGGTCCATTGTGTCATCGCGCTGGGATATGGGACCATCCCCGGCGTCCAGCATCCTCAGAAGCCGATGGAGAACTTCTACGAGTCTGACGGGCTGCCGCCCGAGTGGTTCCGGAAAGGCCTGGAGGCCGCCCTCCTGGCCCCCACGGCCGTCAACCAGCAGAAATTCAAATTTATCCTGCATCCGGGCGGCGTTGTGGAAGCCCGGACACAATTCTCCCTCGCCGGCTATACGGACATCGACATGGGCATCGTCAAATGCCATTTCGAGATCGGTGCCGGGAAAGAGAACTTCCAGTGGAAAGAATCAATGTCCTAATAATTATGTCAGCATCACTTTTCAGGCGGATCGCGGTGTCCGCCATGGCCGCGGGCCTGTTCGCGGTGTCGTCCGCAAACGCTCAGAATAACCTGAAGCCCTGGACCCAGGGAGGATTCGAAACGCACAAGTACCGCAGCGTATTCGCCGAAATGGGGTATTCCCAAAAGGAAATCGACGCCCGGCTCGAGAGCATCTTCCGGGAAGTCTTCTACGGTCCGGACAAGGTGTACTTCCAGGTCGGTGACGACATGGGCTACATGTCCGACGTCAAGAATTTCGACGCCCGCACCGAAGGCATGTCCTACGGGATGATGATCGCCGTGCAGCTGGACAAGAAGGACGAATTCGACCGCCTGTTCCGGTGGGCGAAGAAATACATGCAGTACCAGGACGGGCCGATGAAAGGTTATTTCGCCTGGAGCCTGAGCCCGGACGGCACCATCCGGGGCGCCGGTCCGGCCTCCGACGGCGAACTGTATTTCATCACCTCGCTCGTCTTCGCGTCCAACCGCTGGGGAAATGACGGGGACATCAACTACCTCGCCGAGGCGCAGAACATCCTGAACTCCTCCTGGGAAAAAGACGGTTCCGAGGGCATCAAGCCGTTCATCGACAAGGAGAACCACCTGATTATCTTCACGCCCGACGGCCGGGGTGTCGGCTACACCGATCCGTCCTACCACCTGCCCGCCTTCTACGAAGTCTGGGCCCGCTGGGCGAATGACGGCAGGGCCGATTTCTACCGCGAATGCGCGAAGGCCAGCCGCGAGTACCTGCACAAGAGCATCAATCCGGAGACCGGCCTGAATCCCGACACCAACAACTTCGACGGTTCCTTCATCGAGTCGCCGGCCTTCTTCGGACGCCGGATGAAGCCCGCCTTCCGCTTCGACTCCTGGCGCGTTCCCATGAACATCGCCCTCGACTACTCCTGGGCCTGCGCCGACCGCGAGTGGCAGACGAACTACGCCAACACGATCCAGAACTTCTTCTATTCCAAGGGAATTGACACCTTCGCCGACCAGTACAACGTGGACGGCACCGAGGTCGACTTCGCCATGCCGGCCGGGCAGGGCGAATTCCGCGGGACGGGCACCCGGCACTCCGTGGGCCTGGTCTCAACCCTCGCCGCCGCCACGCTGGCAGCGGACCATGCGATTGCCCGCGAGTTCGCGCAGCGTCTCTGGGACAGCAAGAACGAACCCTACGAGGACGGCTATTTCGATGCTTATTACGACGGCATCCTCCGGCTCTTCGCCTTCATGCACCTCAGCGGGCACTACCGCGTCATCGAGCCGGCTAAGCCGTAACGGAAGGTCTTACCAGTTCGGGTGCATCTTCCTGCCCAGGTTGAAGCCCCAGCGCAAGGATTTCAGGGAAGATTTGGTGAGGTCCACCTCGGCGGTGTGACGACCGTTTACGAACTGAAAACAAAGGCGCTTTCCTTGCAGGAAGCGCTTGACTACCAAGCAATTCAAGGTTCCCGGAACGCTCAGTTTCTCCGCTCCGCTTGTCAGCCGGCAGGGAAACTCCGCAGTCGTTCCGGGATTCTCGTCCATGAGCTCCGCTAGGGAATCCAGCGTGGCGGAAGCCTCGTCGGCCGTGGCGCCCAGCAGCAGGCAGATCTCATCGACATGGCCCAGGGAAAAGTCCGAGTCGCCGTCCTGGAAGATTTCCAGCAGGTCGACCTCGCGGGCAAGGCTCAGATAATACCCGACGGTGCCGGTGCCGTCCTTGTAGGAGAAGATGGAATAATGGAAATCATCCTGCTCAATCTCAGTGAATTCCATGCGCACGCCGGCGGGAATGTCCTGGGCGGATGCGAAAACGGTGACGAAAGCCAGCACAAAAGCGGTCAGAATCTTTTTCATAATATATGTTGTTGGAGTTTGTAAAAATAACAATTCCGACTCTAATCACAAAATGTGCCCCGAATCCGAACATAACCGCGTTTTTTTGCTAACTTTGTCACTGTCAATTCATTCATGCCTATGAAAAAGATCCTGGTCATCGGGGCGTCGTTCGCCCTGTTCCTCCTGGCGGGTTGCGCCGGGAAAAATACACAAACCTCAGACTCCCCTTCCCTGGACGAAGTTTTCGCCTCCAGAAGAAGCATCCGCGCCTATGAGGCCGGAAGGACAATCAGCGAAGCGGAGGTGCGCGAGCTGTTCGCCGCGGCCCAGAACGCCCCGTCCTGGGCGAACACGCAGCCTTCCAAGTACTATGTGGCGATAAGTCCGGAGAAGCATGACGCCGTGCTGGAAATGGTCGGCGGAAACAAGGACCGGGTGGTCAATGCGCCCGTCCTGATCGTCTCCACCTTCGAAAAGGGGAAGTCGGGATTCTTCCGCGGCAATCCGGCGAACGACGCCGGCGATTTCTGGGGGGCCTATGACAACGGGCTCAGCAACGCGTATGTGGTCCTGAAGGCCCGGGCGATGGGTTTCGACACGCTGATCATGGGCATGCGCGATTCGGACAAGCTCCGCGCCCTGTTCGACATTCCGGAGAACGAGGCCGTCATGGCCGTCATCGCGCTCGGATACCGCGCGCAGGACCCCAACACCCCGCAGCACCGTCCGCTGGACGAGGTCGTGAAATTCTACTAGGATTCTACTCCCCCCCGGTGCCTCCGGAGCGCCTCCACGTAAAAAGCCTTGCGCTGCTCCTGCGTGAGGCGGTAGCGTGCAAGGCGTGAGGCGGTCGCAAGGCCGTCGTCCAGATTGCAGACGAAGAGATCGTCGACATCGGCGATGAACAGGCGGTTGTAGCGGATGTCCTGATACTTCTGCAGACTGATGGTGTAGTTCATCGCCTTGGCCGCGTCGCCCTCTGACAGGTTGTCCTTGCTGAACACGAACAGGCCCATGCGGTCAAAACGGCCATAGAATCCGTTTCCCACCTTGGACACCTTGCTTTCCAGGATACGCCGCATGGGGAGAGCCAGCCGCCAATAGGGCATCTCATTGACCCCGACATACTTGCCGGTCTTCAAGCCGAAGGAATAGCCGCTTTCCAGCACGCGGTCGACATCATCGTCGGACACGCTCCGCGTGATGCCGGCGATGTCCTGCATCAAGGCCAGGCCGGCCGCCTTGCTTTCCTCCATGGCGCGCGTCACTTCGATGCCGATTTCGCGGCAGCCTGGAGACTGCAGGTCGGGACGGTCCAGATTCACGAGTGACTCGAACTCGCGGCTCAGCACCGTGGCGAGCACGATCTGCGCATACTTCTCGAAAAAGCACGTGCCGTACTTCTGCCCGGGAATGACGCCCTCCGGGACCGTATTTGATTTCCTGTCGGCCATACTGCGCAAATATAGTCCTTTTCCGGGAGTATTCCATTGGTCTTGTGCAAGAAAATGCGTACATTAGCGCAAATGTAGAACTTATCACCCATGAAAACGATCCGACTGATGTCACTGATTTCCCTGATGGGCCTCTTCGCCTGTGGAAACGGCTATAAGAGCCTGGATGTCAACTCTTTTGAAGAAACCGTCGACCAAGGCGGCGTCACCCTTGTCGACGTCCGCACGCCGGAGGAGTACGAGGAAGGTCACCTGCCCGGGGCCGTGAACTGCGACTGCCAGGCCGAGGACTTCCTGGCGAAGGCGGAGGCCGCGTTCCCGAAGGAAACGCCCCTCGCCGTGTACTGCCGCAGCGGAAAGCGCAGTGCCGAAGCCGCCAGGCAGCTCGCCAAGGCCGGCTACAAGGTCTGCGACCTGAAGGGCGGCATCCTCGCCTGGACCGACGCAGGCAAGCGCGTCACCCGCTACGAGGTGGAATCCTTCCGCACGCCCGGCGGCAAGAAAGTCGCCGTCACCCTGATCAAGCACGGTTCGCTGGAAATCTGCTACGACGGCCTGTCCCTCCAGTTCGACCCGGTCTCCGGCCTGGGCAAGCCTACGGACTACGCCGCCGAGTTCCCGAAAGCGGACTACGTTTTCGTGACCCATGAGCACGGCGACCACTACGACCCCGCCGCGCTGGACGCCCTCCTGGGTGAAAAGACCGTCTTCATCACCAACGCCCGCTGCGCCGAGATGCGCGGTGCCGGCGAGGTGATGGCCAACGGCGACTCCCGCACGCTCCGCGACGACATCCGGGTCGACGCGGTCCCCGCCTACAACTATACGGAAGGCCATACGAACTTCCACCCGAAAGGCCGGGACAACGGCTTCATCCTCACGCTCGACGGCTTCCGGATCTATATCGCCGGAGACACCGAAGACATTCCTGAAATGGCGGACATCAAGGATATCGACGTCGCCTTCCTGCCTGTGAACCAGCCTTATACGATGACCGTGGACCAGTGCGTCGCGGCCGCGAAAGTCCTGCGGCCGAAGGTGCTCATCCCCTACCACTTCTCCCGGACCGACCTGTCCTCCCTTCCGGAACAGCTTCCCGGCGTCACGGTCCTTCTCCGGCAGATGCAATAAGCCCTGGCACGGATTCTGAGCCGATTTCTTGGCGATTCCGCCCCGATTCGTTACCTTTGTATGTTGATTAAGCATTATTGTCATGGCAAAAACAGCAGGTAAAATCATCGCCCTGGTCGTCGTCCTCCTTCTGCTGGCGGGCGCCGGTTTCGGGTATTACAAATTCCTGTGGGTGTTCAGCGACGGCACCAAGACCGGAGAGCTGAATTCCCTCACCTACACCGGTTACATCTGGAAGACCTACGAAGGCGAAATGATTCTCTCCGGCTACGGAAGCAAGGGATCCGCCGGCGGTTCCGTCCAGTCCAAGATCTTCAAGTTCTCCGTGGATGACGACGCCGTCGCCCAGGAGCTCCAGCAGCTCACCGGCCAGCGTGTGACCGTCCATTTCAAGGAGTACAAGGGAGCGCTCCCCTGGCGCGGCTATGAGCGCGCCATCGTGGACCGCATCGAAAACGCCGAACCCGTCGCGGAGCCTTCCAACCGCCTTCCCTACGACGCATCCGCAGAACAAGTCTTCTTATGAAAAATTATCTGATCCTTCTGAGCGCCACCCTCGTGGGCGGCGTTCTTTTTGCCCAGCCCCGCGTGATCGGGGTGCATCCCGCCCATGACGGGAAAATCCTGACCATGGAAGAGGCCATCGTCGGCCGCCTGTCCCCGGAGAACCGTTATTACTCCTGGGTCAATGACAACGAATATCGCTTCCTGGACGGCCGCCGCTGGGAGTCCGTCCGCCTGGACGAGAACGTAGAACTTCCGCAGGAAGCCGGCTGGACGGCCTTCAACGTGGGCAACAGCCTGTATATCACCGATTACAAGGACACGGTGGCCGTGGCCGTCTCCAACGACCGCGAGATCGTGTACGGACAGTCCGTCAGCCGGAACGAATTCGGCATCAACGGCGGCGTGTTCTGGGCCCCTTCCGGCCGGAAACTGGCCTTCTACCGCAAAGATGAATCCCGTGTGACGGACTTCCCGCTGCTGAACATCCGCACCCGCACCGGCGAGCTGGAGCTGATCAAGTACCCGATGAACGGGATGGACTCCGAAATCGTCTCCCTGGGCATTTATGACCTGGACAAGGGCAGCACCGTGTACCTGAACGCGCCGGAGTTCACCCCGGAACGTTTCCTTACGAACATCAGCTGGTCTCCGGACGACAAGTCCGTCTACGTGCAGGTGCTGGACCGCACCCAGCACCATATGAAGCTGAACCAGTACAGCGCCGCTACCGGCCAGTTCGTCCGCACGCTGCTGACGGAGGATGACGAACGATGGGTGGAGCCCCTGGATCCGGTCTGGTTCCTCAAGGGCCGGAAGGACCTCATGATCTATCGCACCGACCTCCGCGACGGCTATCGGAATCTCTATCTGCTGGATACGCTGGGCAACATCCGCCGCCTCACTCCCGTGGACGCCGATGTCGAATACGTCGGAAACGACGGCGTCAATGTGTTCTACACCTCCGCCGAAGTCTCCCCCATCGAGAACCACCTGTACAAAGTGAGCGTCAAGGCGCCGGCAAAGAACGCCCTCGCGAAAGCCAAGTTCAGCAAGCCCGTGGCTCTCACGCCGGAACGCGGCTGGCACACCGTGTCCATGAACCCGTCCTGCACCTGGTTCTTCGACCGATACGCGAACCTGGACACCCCGGGCGTGACGCTGCTCCGGAGCACCGACGGCAAGAGCACGCAGAAACTCCTTGAATCATCCGACCCGCTGAAGGACTATGCCTCCTGCGCCGTCGAACTGGGCACCGTCCCGAGCGCGGACGGCCAGTTCGACAACTACTACCGCCTGTATTATCCGAAGGACTTCGACCCCGCGAAGAAGTATCCGGTCATTGTGTACGTCTACGGCGGACCGCACTCCCAGATGGTCCAGGACGGCTGGATGGGCGGTGTCCGGATGTGGGAGATGTACATGGCCGAGCACGGTTACCTGGTCTATGTCCAGGACAACCGCGGCACCTCCAACCGCGGCGCTGAATTCGAGCGCGCCATCAACCGCCAGTGCGGCCAGGCCGAAATGGCCGACCAGATGGCGGGACTCCGCCGCCTGATGGAATTCCCGTATGTGGACAAAAACCGCATCGGCGTACACGGCTGGAGCTATGGCGGCTTCATGACCATCAGCCTCATCACCAACTATCCCGACGTATTCAAAGTGGCCGTCGCCGGCGGCCCGGTCATCGACTGGAAGTGGTATGAAATCATGTACGGAGAGCGCTACATGGACACGGAAGCGACGAATCCCGAGGGATTTGCGAAGACTTCCCTGATCAACAAGGCCAAGGACCTGAAGGGCAAGCTGCTCATCTGCCAGGGCGCCGTTGACAACACCGTCGTGTGGGAGCACTCACTGAGCTTCATCGAGGAGTGCATCAAGAACAATGTGCAGGTGGACTACTTCCCCTATCCGACGGACCCGCACAACGTTGGCGGCCGCCGCCGGATTCACCTGATGGACAAGGTGACAATGTATTTCGAGGACTATCTGTAGGTCTCGAAACGGACGTTATTCAGCTGAAGCATCCCGGGATCGTCGATCCGGGATGCTTCTTCCGTATAGAAGAAGAGGCAGCTGTCCAGCGTGATGTCATGGATCATCCGAAGCGTACCGGAAGCCTTGACGCCGATCCGGCAGTCCCGGCAGATGACGCTGGAGATGTGGATGTCCCGGAAGTCGGGCAGGAAAGCCTCGGTCTCGGGCGCGACAGCGTCGTCACGGCCGACGGGCCGGTCGGCATAGGAGGTCTCGAAGACCACCGCCTCCCCCTGGATGTCGGACATGTAGATATTTGATATCCAAATGTTTCCGGTCTTTCCACCCCGCTCGGGCGCACTCTTGAAGCGGAGCCCGGTATCCGTTCCGGAGAAGGTGTTGTTCCGGACGACGATGTTGTACATGCCGCCGGAGAATTCCGAGCCGATGACAAAGCCGCCATGGGCATGGAACACCGTGTTGTCCTCGATGAGGATGTTGTCGCAGGGGCCGTCCTTCAGCGCCGCGGCACCGGCTCCGCCCTTCATGCAGATGCCGTCGTCCCCCACGTCCACCGTGTTATTGACAATCAGGACGTTCTTGCACTGGCCGATGTCAATGCCGTCGCCGTTCTGCGCGTTCCAGGGGCACCGGACCGTGACACCATCGATAATCACGTCCTTGCAGCGCTGCGGAACCAGGTGGAACTTCGGGGAATTCTGGAGAGTGACGCCCTGGACGAGAACGCGCTCGCAGTCCGTGAAACGGACGAGGTGCGTCCGGATCTTCTCCTGGGCCTCGTAAGTATCGGCAATGTTGTCGAAGGCGTTGAGATTGAACGGATACCACAGGTCGCCCTTCGGCGTCACGGTACCGCCCATGCGTTTGAAAGCGTTCCATTCCGTGTCGCTCACCTTGGAGCGCTTCACACCGCGCCACCACTCGCCGTTTCCGTCAATGACGCCCTCGCCCGTGATGCTGATGTCCGCCCGCTTGCTGGCGTTGATGCCCGGCTGCGCCTTGCCGTCCTTCAGGTGCGCCGCCCGGTCGGGCGTGAGGAGAACTACCGCGTTACGTTCCAGATGCAGGTCGATATGGTCCTTCAAAGTGACGGGCCCGGTAATCCACACGCCGGCGGGCACGACGAGATGACCGCCGCCCTGCTTCTGCAGGGCCGCGACCGCCTTCGCAAAGGATTCCGTATTGTCCGTGAGGCCATCACCCACCCCGCCGAACTCCGTCAGGCTCACTGAATAATCCGGTATGACCGGAAGCTGCGGTTCCACCATCTTCCCCGCCACCGCGGCGGGGAGATGGCGGTAGTAAGTCGCATACTCCCCGGCCGCCGCGCTCAACGCGGCGGTCAGGAAGACGGATATCAACAAAAGCTTTCTCATCTCGTCCGGGCGGATTATTCGGTTTTCTCGAAGATGATGACGTACTCGAGCGGAGTGAGGAGGAAACGGTCCACGTCCTTCCACTGGTATTCATTGGCCGGCGCCGGTTCCTGCAGGTGGAACCACAGGCCGAAGCAGTCGGCCGGAATCTCCAGGCTCCTGTCATATACGAACTTATGGACGCCCGGTGTCAGGAACTGCGCCTGATGTCCGTTGCCCAGGGTAACCGTCATCGTGGTGAAATCCGCGGTGAACTCCTTCTCGCCCTTCGGAATCTGGTCATAGAAATTCGAAAGGTCGGTACCATAGAACGCGGCCATGGTCTCGCTGGTGTTCTTCCAGGTATAGTTCCAGAACTGGCCGTCATCACCGGACCACCAGTTGGTCGTTCCGGAGGCGCCGGTCGCACTGAAGGACGTCACCTTGATCGTGAGTCCGTTGTCGGACTCCCTCCAGATGGAATCGTCCCAGTCCCAGCTCTTGTCGATCGGACTGACGAAGGAAGGATCGGAACCGGAGCCACCAAGCACCCAGATGCCGAACGGCGCCTTGTTGCCGCCATATACGTTCCACTTGCCGGGCAGGGTGGTAAAATCGAACTCTTCCGGGGCGTACTCGAAGTCGGCGTCCGTCGTTTGGGCGGCTTCCGGCACGACAAAGCCGGAAGGGAGGAGATTCATTTCGATGAAGAGCAACTTCGGATTGCCGGCGATAGCGTGGTAATCGGTATACATGATGTTGCTATCCCAGCTTTCCACGCCACCCGTAATGGTGAACATCAGGGCCTGCGATTCAATCGTCACGCTCTTGACCGGATCGGTGCCCGGCATGTCATAGGTGCCCGGGCCCACGAGAGTGGCCTGCGTGGTGGAACCATCGGCCTTCGTGAAGGTCACGGTAGTTCCGTCCATGGCGAAGCTTCCCCCGGAGAGCGGCAGGACATCATAGAACTTCCTGAGGTCCAGATCCTTGCCATTCTGGGGATTCACACTGCCGGAGTAGACGAACCACCAGTTGCGGCCGTCCTCGCCGGCGTAGTTGACGAAGTTGCCGTCCGGCTGGAGCACGTAATAGTTGTCCGAGAGGGCCGTGACGCCGCGGCCGTCTTCCTTGTTGAAATAGTCGGGCTTGGCCAGCAGGTCGATGACCTTGGTCCCGCCATACTGCGGACCGGTACCACCCCAGAGCCACAGGTGGGAGATGCGGAAGGTCATGGCTTCTGCCGGCTGGGCATCGACCTCCACCGGAGCCATCTTGAACAGGTGGTTCCGCGTGATGGCCAGTTCCTTGGACGTGGACTTTTCGAAAGAGCCGTCAGAAGTCGCGACGCTCACGGTGAAACCTTCGCTGAAGGTCACCGGCGGCACCACGAACCAGAAGTCCGTGCTTTCCGCCTCCGTCGCCCCCAGGGCGACCGGCTCCGCGAAGGTCAGGGTGATCGCAGTCGTCGCATCCGCGTCCATCGCCACGGACGGGAGACCTTCCGCCGTCATGGACACGGTGGCCTTTCCGGCGATCTTTTCTCCCTTGTTGCCCTGCAGGGTAAGGGAGGAAACCTGCACGCCGGCGCCATAGAGGCTGACCTTGAGATACCCGCCGAGGTTCTTGAACTGGAGGTTTTCATCCGTGGAGAGAGCGGCCATCGTATTGGCGCCCAGGCCGAAGGAATGCGGGGCATAGGCCTGCAGGGCCGGCAGGGTCACCGAAAGGGCCCCGCCCGCTGTGATCGCGGTAGATTCCGCATAGGGATAGACGGAGATGACATACGGGATCGTTGCGCCTGTCTCGGCGCCGTCCACTTTCTCGAACTCCCCTTCACCGTCACCGGTCTCCCCTTTGAAACGGTACTGCTGGTTGGAAGTGTTCTTGTTGAACATGCTCACGCGGTCGTCGGCGGTCCAGCGGAGCTGAAGGTCCTCATTGACAAAGACTTTCGTTCCCGCATCGAAAGGTTGCTCGACAGTGGCGCGGAAGACCGGGGCATCCGTCCCCGAGCCATCGAAACTCATTTCCTGAACGGAGCAGGAAGCCGCCACCCAGACGGCCATCCCGAAAAACAAGGCCATGTGCTTCATACCAATCCTCCTTGATTACCAATCGATGTCCGGATCATCCCCGCCGCCGATGGGCTCGAGATTGGATGCCAGGAAAGACCATTCCTGTTTCGTTTCGACAACCCTCACGGAAGGGGCGACATAAACCGCGCGAGGATCAATGAGTTTCGTGCTATTCATAATTGTAAAGCTTTTGGGACTTTCAAATATACCCATTCCGCACAAAAAACACAACCTTTGCCGTCCCAAAACGAAAAAAAGCACCTGCATTTCCGCAGATGCCTTTTACTCTGTGAGGACTGGCAGATTTGAACTGCCGACCTCTTGCCTGTCAAGCAAGCGCTCTAAACCAACTGAGCTAAGCCCTCATTCATTTGGGATTGCAAAGATAGAAACTTTTTTTCATTCCTACAAGAGCAGGACTCGGATTTTTAAAAGATTTCTGCCAGGGCGTCCGTGAAATCCGGAATCTGGAAATGGGACAGGTCCATGAGTTCGGAGGCCGGGTGCGCGGTTGTCACGGCCACGACCGTCGTGCCGGCGTCGAGGGCGGACCGCAGGCCGTTGAAACTGTCCTCGAAAGCGAGACAGTCGGCCGGGGCGACGCCCAGCAGCTCGGCGGCCTTCAGGTAGCAGTCCGGGGCCGGTTTGCTGTGCCTGATGTCCTCCGAGGTGACGATCCGGTCGAAGAGGGCGGTGAATTCCGGATGGGTCCGGAAGACATTCTGCATCTTGGGCTGGTTGCTGCTCGTGACTACGGCTGTCCGGATGCCCAGCGCCCGGAGGGCCTGGATGAATTCGGCCGTTCCTTTCACATAAGGAAAGTCCATGCAGGCCTCGAAGGCATACAGACGGGCCCTTACGTTCTCGCGTTCCGCCTCGAGCGGGCCGCTGAACCAATGGTCAAAGGTCTGGACCAGCGTCTCTCCTTTGATCGCGTCCTCCAGGCCGGTCCGGTCCGGGTAATACCGGCGGAACTCGCCCTTCCAGAAGCGGGAATACTGAGGCTCCGTATCGAAGATGACCCCGTCCAGGTCGAATAGTGCGGCTTTGAATCTGCTCATGGGACCGATGCTTTTGAATCAGGCTGCGAAGATACGGTTTTTCATTGGATTATCGCAATCCGTCTTAAAAAAGCGTCCGGCTACTCAGCCAGACGCTCCTTCGCGTATTCCAGTGTCAGTTTGAATGTCTTCCGCCGTGAGGAGGGCGCTTCGAACATCGCGTCGTTCATGAGCTCTTCGCAGATGCTGCGGAGACCGCGGGCGCCGAGTTTTCGCCGGATGGCGGTGTCCACGATGAGATCCAGGACTTCCGGTTCGATTTCCAGCGTCATGCCGTCCATTTCGAACAGTTTCTGATACTGCCGGACAATGGCGTTCTTGGGTTCGGTGAGGATGCGGCGCAGAGAGTCGCGGTCCAGCTGGTCCAGGTAGGTCACGACCGGAAGGCGGCCGACGATTTCGGGGATGAGGCCGTAGGCGCGAAGGTCCTGCGCATCGACATACTGCAGGAGGTTGTCCTTGTCCACGCGCTGCTTGTCCTCGGCGCCGAAGCCGATGATCTGCGTGTTCTTGCGCTGGGCGATGTGACGCTCGATGCCTTCGAAGGCGCCGCCGCAGATGAACAGGATGTTCTGCGTGTTCACATGGATGAATTCCTGCTCGGGATGCTTGCGGCCGCCCTTCGGCGGAACGTTCACCACATTGCCTTCCAGGAGTTTCAGCATCGCCTGCTGGACGCCCTCGCCCGACACGTCCCGGGTGATGGAAGGGTTGTCGGACTTGCGGGCGATCTTGTCGATTTCGTCGATGAACACGATGCCGCGTTCCGCCTTCTGCAGGTCGAAATCGGCCTCCTGGAGCAACCGGGTGAGGATGCTTTCGACATCCTCGCCCACATAGCCCGCCTCCGTCAGGACCGTGGCGTCCACAATCGTGAACGGCACGTCCAGCCGTTTGGCGATGGTCTTCGCCAAAAGCGTCTTGCCCGTTCCCGTAGGGCCGACGAGCAGGATGTTGGATTTCTCCAGCTCCACCCCGTCGTCCGGCTTGCCGATCAGGTTGTGGCTGATGCGCTTGTAGTGGTTGTATACGGCGACGGAAAGTACGATTTTCGCACGGTCCTGCCCGATGACATACTGGTCCAGAAAGGCTTTGATTTCCTTCGGCTTCGGAGCCTTGTCCATCGAGCCGACCGTCGTCCTCCCCTTCGCGGGCGCATGCTCCATCTCGGCCACGTACTCCGCGGCCAGTTTCGCGCAGTCCGAGCAGATGTACCCGTCAATGCCCTGAAGCATGAACGGGACTTCCGCATCAGACCGGCCGCAGAGGACGCACCGGGAATGCGAAGACGAATTCTTCCTGGCCATTACCGGGCCTTCTTGACGAGGATCTCGTCCACCATGCCGTAGGCCTTCGCCTCTTCGGCGGTCATCCAGAAGTCACGGTCACCGTCGGCGGCGACACGCTCCAGCGTCTGGCCGGAGTGTTCGGCGATGATGCGGAAGAGTTCGGTACGGGTCTTCTCAATCTCGCGGGCGGCGATAAGGATATCGCTGGCCTGACCCTGCGCACCGCCGAGCGGCTGGTGAATCAGAACGCGGGAGTGCGGAAGGGCCGTACGCTTCCCCTTGGCGCCGGCGCACAGGAGGACGGAGCCCATCGAGGCGGCCATGCCGGTGCAGACTGTCGCCACGTCGGGCTGCACGATCTGCATGGTGTCGTAGATGGCGAGGCCCGAGGAGACATGTCCGCCCGGGGTGTTCAGGTATAGGGTGATGTCCGCATGGGAATCGGTGGACGCCAGGAAAAGAAGCTGGGCCATCACGATATTGGCCACGTCATCGTCGATGGGAACGCCCAGGAAGATGATGCGGTCCATCATCAGGCGGCTGAAGACGTCCATCTGGGCGACGTTCAGCTTGCGCTCTTCGGTGATGGTCGGGTTGATGTAAGCGTCGAGGGCCGACGCATAGCGGGACAGGGTGGCGGAGCCGACGCCCTGGCCTTTCACGGCAAATTTCTCAAATTCGTTCATGTCAATCAATGCTGGTATCACCTACAGAATACGGAAAACGGCCCCGATTATTTCAAGGCGCGGAACTTATCCTCGGAAATCTTCTTGGTCTGGACGTTCACCTTCTCACGGATGGCGCTGATGGTCTTGTTGTCCTCCACCTGCTCCTCGAGCCGGCGCACCTGGTTTTCATCCTCCAGGATGTTGCGGGCGGAGCTCTTGATCAGGTCCTGGGGGACATTGCCCATGCCGTACATCGCATACTGGTAGGCGACATAGCTCTCGGCGGCCTCCTGGATGTCCTTCTGCTCGACCTTCAGGCCGAGTTTCTGCATGATGTAGCCGCGGGTGAGCTGCCACTTGAAGTCCTCGGCGAAAGCCGGGAATTCCTTCTCGACCTCCTCGGCGGTGTACTTGCCGTCATTGGCATAGACGAGCCAGCGCTTCAGGAAAGCCTCCGGAAGCTCGATGCCGGCCTTCTCCACGAAGTACTTGCGGACATCGTTGCCGAAGCGGTGGTTGGCTTCCTGGGTATAGTTCGCGCGGATGCGCTCGACGACCTTCTCCATGAACTGGTCCTCAGAGGTCACGGCACCCTCGCCGAACATCTTGTCCCAGGTCTCCTGGCCGGACTCGGCGGCCTTGAAAGTCTTCACGTTCACGACGGTGAAGGTGAACATCGGATCGAGTTCCGCGAGCTTCGCCTTGTCCACCTTGAGCATGGAAGCGCGGTCGGTCTCGTTTTCAAAGGCCTCGTTCACATCCACGGTGATCTTCTCTCCGGCCTTCTTGCCCACGAAGAGCGGACGGGCGATCTCGGCGACATTGGCCACGGAGACATAGACGCCCTCGACGCTGTGGCTGTCGTTGGCGATGTCGGCGATGATGTAGTCGTTCTCGCCGGCGGCCTCGCCTTCCTGGAGGGAACCGTACTGCTGGAGCATCTGGGCCTTCATCGCCTTCTTGGCGTCCTCGGTCACATTGATTTCATAGTAAGGAATCTTGTCGCCCTCGCCCACCTCGAAGGTGAGCTCCGGCGTCTGGGCGATGTCGAACTTGAAGGTGAAGTCATTGCCCACCTTCCAGTCGAGCTGCGGCTGGTCCTCGGACGGAAGCGGCTCGCCGACGACGCGGATCTTCTCCTCGCGGATGAAGGTGTCGAGCTGCTCGGAGACAAGCCGGTTGACAGCCTCATAGAGAGACTGCTCGCCGTACAGGCGCTGGATGAGGGACATCGGGGCCATTCCTTTGCGGAAGCCCTTGATGTCGGCGCGGCGGCGGTATTCGTTGAGTCTCTTCTTCAGGGCGTCAGCATAGTCTGCGGCGGCGATTTCGATGCCCACCTGATAGTTCAAGGCATCGGACTGGGTCTTGGTAATGTTCATTGTATCGTTTTGTTTTGTTATTTCGTAAAGGGCCGCAAAGTTAGCAAAAAAACGGCAAAGCGGCAACGGCTACTCCCCTTCCCGCTTCGTATACTCGATCCGTTCGTGATAAAGCTGCTGCAGATAGGTCTTCAGCCTGGCCTTCACGATGTTCAGTTCGCGGATCGTGATCTCCGCTTCGGCGAACTGGCCGGATTTCTCCTTCGCCGCCACCATGTCTTCGACAAACTTGTCGAACGAGGCGGGCGTATATTCCTTCAGGGTGCGGGAGGCGGCCTCCACCGAGTCGCAGATCATCAGGATGACTTCTTCCTTGGTCCGGGGCTTCCGGCCTTTGTAGAAGAAATCGTCGACATCGTCCGGATTGCCTCCCTCGTTCAGATACTGGTTGTAGAAAGACGCCGTGAAAGAGGTTCCGTGATGCGTGAGGATGAAGTCCGAGACTTCGGTCGGGAGCCTGTTCTCTCTGGCGATCTCCAGTCCGTCCTGGACATGGGCGATGATGTCGCGGGCGCTCTCGCGCGGGCTCTTGCCGTCATGGTAATTGGGGCTTCCCGGCGTGCGGGAGCTGTTTTCGATGAAGCAGAGCGGGTTCCGCATCTTTCCCAGGTCATGGTACAGGGCGGCGGCCCGCAGGAGCGGGACGTTGGCATGGACCGAATGGCCGGCTTCGTCCGCCATGTTCATCACCTGCAGGCTGTGCTGGAAGGTTCCGGGGGCCTTGGCGTTCAGCTCGCGGAGGAGCTTGCGGTTGGTGTCGGCCAGGTCGACCAGCCGGGTCGTGGAGACCAGGTTGAAGACGCCCTCGAAAAGGAAGATGAGCGGATACAGGGCCACCGTCAGCATCGAGCCGATGAACAGGTACAGGACGTTGTACCACAGCAGGCTCCGGCCGGCGTCGATCAGACGGAAGCCGAAGAAAACGACCAGTTCCACACCGAAGATGATCAGGGCGTTGACGAACTGGCGCCAGCCGCGGTTGAAGTACTTGAAGGTGTTGAGGGACACGGTGCCCGCGCAGAGGAAGATGCAGAACAATTCCACACCGTTGCCGGAGAAAATGAGCAGCGGCAGCAGCGAGACCGTATACACCGGCAGCACCACATGCTTCGGGAAGAAGGCGAGCAGGAACAGGACGACGACGGTGAACGGCACCAGGTACGCCCGCGACGGAGCGAACCGCTCCACCAGGAAGGCGATGACCGCCGTCAGGGCGAACACCGTCAGCAGATAGTAATACCGGCCGGGCTTGCGGAAAATATCCCGGTCGGCGAAGAAGACGCAGAAATACAGGATGACCAGCAGGGTCAGGGCGATGAGGATGTTCCCCAGCCAAAGCAGGATGCGGGGGCCTTCATAGCCGTAAATCTTGTTGTACTCGGCCTTGTAGGAGTCGAGAATCTGGGCGATCTCCGGAGTGACGATGTCACCCGTGGAGACAATCCGCTGCTCGGCGCTCCAGTAACCGGAAGTCGGCGACACGTACGCGGCGGATTCCGCATGGCTGAGTTCGGTCATCGTCCGGTCGAAGACGAGGTTCGGGATGATGAGGTCGTACACGCCCGAGCGCTTGAACAGGGAGTCCAGGTTCACGTCGGGATAGGAGCGGGAGACATCGGCCAGAAGCCGGTTCTTGGCGTCGGAAACCTTGTACACCTCGGAACGGGGGTACCCGGCCGCCCGTTTGTTCCGCTGGATGTAGATGACCTCGTCGGACAGGATGCCGTAGCCGCGGTCCAGCTTCTCTTTCGCGTCGGAAATCACTCCCTTGGCATAGATGTCCGCGATGCCCGAGGCGATGGCGGGACGAAGTCGGGCGTACTTGCCCAGGTCGACGCTCTGGACGGACTTGGCCGCACTGTTCACCACATCCTCGGAGTAGCGGTAATACGGGACCGTCCCCCCGTCCACCTTGTCGAGTTCCTCCAGAAGCTGCTCCTCGGTTTTGAGGATGGGGAAATCGAACTGGGAGACCAGGGTTTCGTAGGGCCAGGGCGAACCTTTGCGGTAGTCATAATTGAATTTCGCGGTCCTCGGCATGAAAAGCACGAGGACTGCGAAAACAAGGGCCAGCGGCAGGAACCGCCGGGGTATTTTAGGCATCGATGTTCGCATAATGGGCGTTTTCTTCGATGAAGGCGCGGCGCGGCGGGACATCGTCGCCCATCAGCATGGAGAAGGTGCGCTCCGCTTCCGCGGCGTTCTCGATGGTGATCTGCCGCAGGACCCGGCGGGACGGGTCCATCGTCGTCTCCCAGAGCTGGGTGTCGGACATTTCGCCGAGACCTTTGTAGCGCTGGACGGTCACGCCCTTGTCGGTGCCGCGGCCCAGGCGGGCCGTCGCCTCATCGCGCTGGGCGTCGGTCCAGCAGTAGACTTCCTCCTTGCCCTTCTTCACCAGGTAGAGCGGCGGCGTGGCAAGATACACATAGCCGTTCTTGATGAGGTCGAACATATAGCGGAAGAAGAAGGTCAGGATGAGGCAGGCGATGTGAGAGCCGTCCACATCGGCATCGGTCATGATGATGACCTTGTGGTAACGGAGCTTGGACAGGTCCATGCGCTTCTCGCCGTTCTCGTCCTCCTGCGCCACGGTGACGCCGAGGGCCGTATAGATGTTGCGGACCTCCTGGCTCTCGAAGGCGCGGTCCTGGGCGGCCTTCTCCACGTTCAGGATCTTGCCCCGGAGCGGGAGGATGGCCTGGATGCGCCGGTCGCGGCCCTGCTTGGCCGTTCCGCCTGCGGAGTCACCCTCGACGAGGAAGAGTTCGCACTTCTCGGGGTCGCGGTCGGAGCAGTCGGCGAGCTTGCCGGGCATGCCGACACCGCCCATCGGAGACTTGCGCTGGACCATCTCGCGGGCCCTGCGGGCGGCGGCGCGGGCCGTAGCCGCCAGAACGATCTTCTCCACGATGGTCTTGCCCTCCTTCGGATGCTCCTCCAGATACTGGTCCATGGCGGCCGCCGTGGCCTGGGAAACGGCCGAAGTGGCCTCAGGATTTCCGAGCTTGGTCTTGGTCTGGCCTTCGAACTGGGGCTCGGCCACCTTCACGGAAATGACGGCGGTAAGACCTTCGCGGAAGTCTTCCGGAGAGAGGTCTCCCTTGAACTTCGCAAGGAGGTTGTTTTTCTCGGCATAGTTCTTCAGGGAACGGGACAGGCCCATCTTGAAGCCCTGCAGGTGCGTGCCGCCCTCGATGGTGTTGATGTTGTTCACATAGGAGTAGATCCGCTCGCGGAAGCCCTGGTTGTACTGGAGGGCGATGTCGATGGGGATGACCTTGTCGGAATTCACGGTGATGGGCTCGGGGATGAGCTTGGGCTCGCCGGCGTCCAGATAGTCGATGAACTCGCGGAGGCCGTGCTCACTGTAGAACACGTCGCTGCGATGCACTTTCCGGCCGGTGGCCTTGCGCTCGCCGTCTTCGGCGGTCTCGAACTCGTCCACTTCCTCGCGGAGGTCCGTCAGGGTGATGCGGATGCCCTTGTTCAGGTAGGACAGTTCACGGAGCCGGTTTGCGAGCGTATCGTACTTGTAGACGATGGTCTGGGTGAAGATGGTGGCGTCCGGATGGAAGGTGATGGTGGTGCCGGTGTCGGCTTCGGAGGTTTCTCCGATCACGCGGACGTCGGCGAGGGGCTTGCCCTTGGAGAAGCGCTGCTCGAAAACCTTGCCCTCGCGGCGGACTTCCGCCACCAGCAGGTCGCTCAGGGCGTTCACGCAGGAGACGCCTACGCCGTGCAGACCGCCGGAGACCTTGTAGCTGTTCTTGTCGAACTTGCCGCCCGCGTGGAGGACCGTGAGGACGACCTCCAGCGCGCTGCGGTGCTCCTTCTCGTGCATGCCGGTCGGAATGCCGCGGCCATTGTCCTTCACCCGGACGGAATTGTCCTCGAGGATGGTCACTTCGATGTCCGTGCAGAAGCCGGCCATCGCTTCGTCGATACAGTTGTCGACGACTTCGTAGACAAGATGGTGGAGACCTCTTTCACCGATGTCTCCGATATACATGGAGGGGCGCTTGCGCACCGCCTCAAGACCTTCCAGAACCTGGATACTGTTGGCTGAATACTGCTCCTCAGCCTGCTTCAATTCCTCGATATCTGCCATAATTTGCACGTTTGCATATAAACATGCAAATATAGCAATTTTTTCCTAGAAATTCAAGACGATTCCGGCCGTAAAATACATGCCGGCCTCGGCCACGAGCGGAGTCCGCTGGACGGCCTGGTTCAGCAGGTTTCCGCCCTTCGCCCAGAAGCCGAACCGGTGGGTGAAACGGTACTCGGCGAACAGGCCGAGATCCACCCAGCCGGGTGTCGAGAAATTCCGGACGATGTCCCCGGCGTCATTTGTGTAGGTCGCTTTCCGGCGCGTGGACCAGGAGGCGTCCAGACCGGCTGTCAGGCGGCCGCCCCAGCTGTACGCCGGACGGATGAAGCCCGTGATGGCGGCGGGGGCGAAAGCACCGTCGCCGGTGATGTCCGTGCGCTTCCAGGCCAGCCGGCCGTCCACGGTCACGCTCTCGGAATTCCATCCATAGTCCAGTTCGGCGAACAGCAGGTTGAACGCCTTTTCATACAGGGCGGGCAGCGTCCAGTACACCGGCGCTTCCGGAATGTTGATAAAGACACTCTCCCTGAAACCGTCCACCGGCGCATGGGCCCAGCGGGCGTATCCCGCCTGGAGGTCATAGCGGAAGCGGCCGGAGATGTTACCCCGGGCGCCGATCATGGCGCGGACGGTCTCCTTGGCATGATCGAAGACGCCTTCATAGGAGAACGGTCTCGAGAAGAAACGGCCGGACAAGGAGTTGAAACGGTTCCCGCCCGTCGCGGAGGCCTGCAGGACCAGCCGGTCGTCCAGCAGGTGGAAATCCACATGGACATCCGGGAAAATGTTCCAGCCCTTGCGCCGGTACTGCTCGTGCCAGAGGTTGAAGTCCTCCGAGTAGATCTGCGAGGAGATTTTCGCGCCCAGGCTCAGACGCCAGCGGTCCGCATTGAACTGGTACATGGGCGTCATGGAAAGAATGCCGGTATAGCCGGTCCTGTCGCCCATATAGCGGGCCAGGTCCAGATCCAGGTCCACCAGGACGCGGTTGTCGGCGTCCAGGACGGGGCCGAAGGTGCCGTCGAAGTTGAAGCCGCTCTCGGCGACAGCCTCTTCGTACATGTAAGCGTGCGAAAGGTTACCGCCCAGGTAATGATACCGGAAAGCGGCGTCATACAGGAAATGCGGCTCATCCGTGGGCAGGGAGCGTACGCGGCCCTTGGCCTCGATGCCGCCCAGCTTCTGGAAATGATACGCATTGTCGGCGATCCGGTTCCGATAGCCGATGTCGAGCGTCGCGACACCGCCGTCCCAGGCGTAAGCGCCGTCCACGCCGGCCTTCGTATCGGCCAGGAATCCCTTCATCTTTCCGCCGGTGGGAGCGACCGCCTGCACGCCGTCATACACATCTCCCATGCCGAATTGGTGATACCGGCCGAAGTAGGAATGATGCGTGGCGTACACGCCCATCCGGAGCTTCTCCTTGCGGACCGGCGTCCAGACCAGGTCCAGCTCCGGGTGCAGGGTGAAGCCGGCGCCCGCGCGGAGATAGAACTTCTCCTCCGTCAGGGGCTTCGGGGTGGGTTTCAGCTGCACATAATACGGCTTGAACTCGTAGGCCCCCTGGTAGGGCTTTTCGAACACGGAGTAGTCGAAATCCAGGTTGAACCGCGTCACGGTGTCCGGTACCGCCATCCGCTGGGCAGGCTTGTTGATCGAGGAGGCGCCGCCCTCGTAGGCGTTCGTGACCTCCACGGTGGGATTCAGGTTCTGTCCGTAGGCCAGGGCGGTCACCGCCGCCGCAAGGGCCGTCGTGAGGATATGCTGTCTCATCTTGATGCCGTTAAAGTTTTCTGAGCCGCAGTTCCACCTGGTCGAGGACCTCGTCGCCGGGGCCGTACGGGGTGTAGCCGGACTTGATGCTCTGGAAGGTGGCCTTCGCCTGGGCCATGTTGCCGTTTTCGGCGAAGGTGTCGCCCAGGACGATGAAGGCCTTCGCCAGCCAGTAGTTCTGGCCGTTCGCCTTGGCGGAGAAGTCGTAGACCTTGTCCTCGATGCCGGCGAATTCGGCACGGTCGAACTTGTCCTGGATGATCAGGTAGGCGGCTTCGGCGCCCTCGTCGGTGGAAGGCTCCTTGGCCAGCTGCTCGAAGAGGCCATAAGCCTCCGCACGACGGCTCATGCCGAGGAGGGACTTCGCCCGGATATAATCGGCCTCGCGGCGGAGGTCGGCGGAAGAGCCGTGGTCCCCACGCACGGACTGCGCGGCGGCGACGGCGTCTTCAAACTCGCGGGCGCGATAGGCGGAGCGCATCATGCCCACGGAAGCCGCGGACTTGTTGTCATCCAGCTGGGCCACTTCCTTCAACTTGCCGTAGGCGTTGTAGGCCTTTCCGAAACGTTCCATCGAGTAGGAGAGATCGCCCAGCCGCAGCCAGGCGGATTCCAGGAAGGAGCCTTTCAGGCCGCGGTTGAGCGCGGAAACATAGTAGTCCGCGGCTTTCTCCTTGTCCTCCATGCCCCGGTAGCATTCGGCGAGATAGAACTCGGCTTCGGCCACCCGGGCGCCCTCCGGATACTTCTCGAGATAGCTCTTGAACGTGCTTTCCGCCTTCGCGTAATTGCCTCCCAGGTAAATCTCTTCGGCCGTGCTGAAATAGACCTCTTCCTTCTGGGCGTCGGTGCGGGAGGCCTTGTCGCCCAGGCTGTTGACGAAGGCGAGATAGGCGTCCGGCTCCTGGCGGGTGCGGTAGATGGATTCGACGGCGAGGAGGGCGTCATCGGCATAGTCGCCTCCCTGGACGGCCACCTGCTTGTAATACTCGAGGGCTTTGGTGTCGTCACCCGCGTTGCGGGCGATCATGCCCAGTTCCAGCAGGGCCTTGGTCGCATAGTCGGGGTCGTCGGTGGCGCTGCGGAGGGTCCGGAAAGTCCGGACGGCATCCTCTTCCTCGCCCACGGAAACGTAGGCGCGCCCCAGTTCATACATCGCCTCGGAATAGTACGGGGCGGACGGGGAAGCCTGCTTCACCCGCTCGAGGAAGCGGACCTTGCGCGGGAAGTCGTTGACCAGGCCGCAGGCGACACCGGCCCGGAAATACGGGTAGATGTCGTCGGCTTCGGGATAGTCGGCCAGTTTCCGCTCGAAGGCGGCGATGGCGGTCGTGTAGTCCTTCTGGAAGAAATAGCAGTCTCCGATGCGGGTTTCGGCGTCGGAGCCGTAGACGTCGTGGCGGCCGGCCAGATAGTTGTTGAACCACTTCAGGGCGGCGGGATAGTCCCCTTCCTTGAAGAAAGTGTAGGCGATGTTGTAGGGAATCAGGTCGCCCTCCCGCTTGCCGTCGAGGGCGGACAGGTTGTACAGGTCCATCAGCGTGCTCCGGGCGTCGGCGTATTTCCCGTCCCGGAAATAGGATTCGGCGATCCAGTAACGGGAGAGCTGGTTGAAGGGATCCTGCCGGGGGCTGTAGTAGGCGGCCGCCTTCAGGTGCGGGACCGCGTCGCGCCAGGAGCCGTTTTCGATGAGCTGGTTCGCCCGGAGGAAATAGGCCTTCATGTAGTTGGACTGCATCCGCGGGTCCAGTTCGTCGATGTTGTCGTAGGCCGCGACGGCGGCCTCGTAATCGTGGTTCGCCAGGGCGGCCATCGCCATGTAGCTGTAGATCTGATCCCCCTTCGCCAAGGCGTCATAGCGCTTCATGTAGTCGTTGAAGGCCGATACGTCGTTGTTCAGGTCGAAGGCCAGTTTCGCATAGTTGAAATAGGCGTCCTCCTGGATGTCCTTGTTGAACGGAAGGGCGGACGCGTCCTTGAAGGCGTCGAGGGCGGCCACCTTGTTGCGCAGCTGGATGTAGCTGTAGCCCATCTGGTAGTTCGCGATCTGGCCCAGGGAGTCCGTGCGCTCGGGCATCTGGCTGAAACTCTCCACGGCGCCCTGCCAGTCTTCCACGCCGTACAGGACGGAACCGGCATAGAACCAGTCGGAACGGGTTCGCGCCGCTTTCTCTTCCAGGTTTTTCTGGTAGTAGGAACGGGCCTTCTCCTTGTCTCCAAGAACCAGGTAGGATTCCGACATGATGCGGGCGAAATGCGGCTGGCGGTCCGCCGGGACCTTGTTGAAAAGCTCTTCGCCGAACTTCACCACGTAGTCGTAATCCTTCTCGTTGAAGCGGCATTCGAGGATGTAGTAATTCGCCAGCTGGGTGAAGCGCGGGTCTTCCGCGGCCTTCGCGAACCAGTCGGCCGCCTCGCGGAAGTCGCCCTGGGAGTAGCAGACATAGCCCAGCGAATACTGGGACGGGGCCGTGTATTCGGAATATGGAAGCGACTGCATGTTCTCCAGGAGCATCCGGGAGAGGGTGAGGTCGCCGCTGCCGAATGCGCTGTAACCCTTCTTGTAAGCGTATTCGGGGACCTGGCTCTTCATCAGTTCGGACTGGGAGACGCAGCCGAAGCGGCGGGAGGCTTCCTCATAGGCGCCGCGGTCGAACAAGTCCTGCGCCCACCGGAAATTCACCTGCGGGACCAGGGGGGATTCGGGCCAGCGGTCCAGGAAGGCCTCGGCGCGTTTCTCGTAGCCGGGCGCCTGCATTTCGATGGCGCAGAGGG
>JAEEGK010008291.1_pt1 | contig 24553 bp, 21 predicted proteins | sample 8958771 | NCBI WGS metagenome assembly JAEEGK01 (sample SAMN16246547, study PRJNA631951) | gut metagenome | biome: gut microbiome; feature: rumen; material: SC-attached | host: Bos | place: Iran: Karaj | collected 2018-10
GATTCCTGTCGACCCGTACAAGGCATTCCGTTGTGATGTGCCCAACCTGTCGACAAGTCTCTATTTTGTGGTCAATGATGGGTTTTATCAGGACGAAAAGCCTAAAGGTCATTTACCCGAAGGTGTTATCATTGGCTCGCTGAAAGCGTTTGCTACCACTGCATACTACAACCTGTTGGCTGGCAAGGCCAACGATGCCGTGACGGACCTGAATACGATGTTGGCGCAGGACGGGCTCTATGTCTATGTGCCAAAGAATGTCAAGGTAGACCGTGCCATTCAGGTCATCAACATTCTGCGCAGCGATGTCGACCTGATGGTGAACCGTCGGGTGCTGATAGTCTTGGAGGCGGGTGCCGAACTGAAGATGCTGTTCTGCGACCATGCGGCTGACGACAGAAACTTCCTGGCTACGCAGGTCATTGAGGCCTACGTGGGCGAGAATGCCTCGCTGGACTTGTATTGCCTTGAGGAGACGCACCACAAGAGTGTGCGCGTCAGCAATGTCTATATAGACCAGCAACGTGACAGTCGGGTGAACCATAATGTGATTACCCTGCATAACGGTGTCACGCGCAACAAGCTGGATCTGACTTTCACGGGCGAGGGTGCCGAGTGCCAGTGTTATGGTTGCGTGATAGCCGACAAGCATCAGCATGTGGACAACAATACGCTGATTACCCATAAGGTACCGCATTGCACGTCGAACGAACTGTATAAGTATGTACTCGACAATCAGGCAACGGGGGCCTTTGCCGGCAGGGTGTTGGTGGAACATGGTGCCCAGAAGACGACCTCGCAAATGACGAATCAGAATTTGACAGCCAGCAAGGAAGCAAGGATGTACACCCAGCCTATGCTGGAAATCTATGCTGACGACGTGAAATGTGCCCATGGCTCTACCGTCGGTCAGTTGAACGATGCCGCCCTGTTCTATATGCGTCAGCGTGGCATTTCGCTGGAGGAGGCTAAGGTGCTGTTGCAGAACGCCTTTATCAACGAGGTCATTGACAAGATGCAGCTTGAACCGTTGCGTGACCGTCTGCACTATCTGGTGGAGAAACGCTTCAGGGGAGAACTCAATAAATGTAAGGGATGCCAACTGTGTAAGTGAAGAGTGAATAGTGAATAGTGAAGACAAAGCTTCGACATATTGCCCTGCTACTGATCATGGTACTTGCCATGATGTCAGCTTGTAATAATAACCACAAGACGGGTCCCGTTTCGTCGCATATCGATAGTGTGTTGTTCGAAGAGGGGCGCCTGAAGCATTATATGCACATGGTGGAGTTGGCCGACAGTTTCGAACAGTCAGGTCATCTTACAAAACTGAACGCTAACCGCTGGCGTGGTGTGGCATATTATCATCAGGGGCAATACCGCATGGCAGAGGTATGCTATAAGAAAGCACTTGAATGTGAGGTAAAGACGGACCAGGACCAGCTGTGTTATAACAAGGTAGCCAGACGTCTGTCGGAATTACTGTTGGTAAAAGGCGACTATGAAGGTGCATTGCGTGTCGCCATCCCTGCCATCGCCCAAATGGATAAGACGGGTATCGGGTCGGATATCGACTATGCCATCTTGTTGAATAATATCGGCTGCTGTCAGCTGAATCTTGGTCAGGACACAGAAGCTCAGAAGAGTTTTAATTCTGCCCGTGATCACTATACCAAGCGATGGCAGACAGACGTAACCAGTCGAGGATACCAAGAGGCTGTGCTGGGTACGGTATATACCAGCATGGCCTATATCAACACGCGTCGTTATGCTGAATCCATCTATTGGATTGACCGTACAGAAATGCTATTGGATAAATATCGCCAGCAAGACGATGCACGTGTTGAATATTTCGATGAGTATCAGGGACGTATTTACATCATGCGTGCCGTAGCCTTACAGGGTTTAAAGCAACCAAAGGAGGCTGCCAAGGCCTATCAGGAGTTTCTGAAAACCGACTATTCGAAGACCGGAGCAGGCCGTATCAACGCCAACGACTATCTGATAGCTGCTCATCGCTATAACGATGCTGCCGACAACTACCGCAATCTGGACAATTTGTTGAACCAGACAGGTATAGAGCTGTCGCTTGACAATATCCAGTTGTATTTGTTGCCTAAGTTCCGTGCCAATTTGGAGGCGGGACGTCGTGATTCAGCCTACAACATAGCGGCAAACATATTGGGGCTGCTTGACTCGGCTATTATCGCTCAGAAAAACAGTTCCACAGCCGAGTTGGCCACCATCTATGACACACAAGGCAAGGAGGCAGAAATAGCACGCCACCAGGCAGACCTGACCCATCAGCGTTTTGTCAGCACGGGTATTGCAATGGTGCTGATCATCATCTTCTTCGGCATCTACACGCTGCATAAGCGCAACACAGCGCGCCGAATGGCTGCTGCCCACCAGGAATTGGAGGAGGCTCATGGCAAGTTGCAGGCTGCTTATGACAAGTTGGAAGAAACCACGACAGCCAAGGAGCGTTATGAGAGTGAGTTGCGTATTGCACGCGACATCCAGCAATCCATTGTGCCTAGTGAGTTCCCGCAACATAAGCAGTTAGACCTTTATGCCTATATGATGCCAGCCAAGGAAGTGGGGGGTGATCTCTACGATTATCTGTTAGAGGATAACCATCTTTATGTCTGTCTGGGCGATGTGAGTGGCAAGGGTGTACCTGCGGCACTATTTATGGGTCAGGTCACACGTATGTTCCGTGCGTTGGCCAGAGAGAAGTGTATGCCTCAGGAGATTGCTACACGTCTGAATGCAGAGTTTACTGAACAAAATGATAACGGCATGTTTGTCACGATGTTCATAGCAATTATCGACATGAACACAGGGCGCATGGACTTCTGTAATGCAGGCCATAACCCGCCCGTCCTTGACGGTAAGTTCATGGAGATTGAGAGTAATGCACCCATTGGCTTATGGCCGGAATTAGACTTTGTCGGTGAGCACATCGATAATATCAAGGGATGTTCGCTGCTTCTCTATAGTGACGGACTGAACGAGGCTGAAAATAGACGGCAGGAGCAATTTGGCGACGACCGTCTGCTTAAGATATTACATGACAATCATTTTGAGGGTGCCCAACAGGTTATCAAGTACTTGTGTGACGCAGTGGAGAAACACCGTGACGGCGCTGAACCCAACGATGACTTGACGATGATGGCGCTGAAAATCATATAAAAAAGACACAGAGAAAATGTACGATATCCAAAAGATAAGACAGGACTTTCCTATCCTTTCGCGGGAAGTTTACGGTAAGCCGTTGATATACCTTGACAATGCAGCTACGACGCAGAAACCGCTTAGTGTGCTCGATGCCATGCGCGACGAATATCTGAACGTGAATGCCAACGTGCATCGTGGCGTGCATTATCTCAGTCAGCAGGCTACCGATTTGCATGAGGCTGCTCGCGAAAAGGTACGTCAGTTTATCAATGCCAGGAAGACAGAGGAAATCGTCTTTACGCGTGGCACGACAGAGGCCATCAATCTGGTAGCGTCATCGTTCTGTGAATCGCAGATGCAGGCTGGCGACGAGGTGCTTGTTACAGAGATGGAGCACCATTCGAACATCGTTTCCTGGCAGTTGCAAGCCCAAAAGCGCGGTATCGTTGTCAGGCATCTGCCTATCACGGATGATGGCCGCCTTGACCTCTCATCTCTTACCTCTCATCTCACGTCTCGAACCAAGTTGGTCAGCGTTGCCCATGTCAGCAATGTGCTGGGTACGGTGAATCCTGTCGAGGAGATCATCAAGATAGCCCACGAGCACGGCATTCCCGTTTTGGTAGATGGTGCCCAAAGTGCGCCACACTTTAAGGTGGACGTACAGACCATGGATTGCGACTTTTTTGCCTTCAGCGGCCATAAGATGTACGGACCGACGGGCATCGGTGTGCTCTATGGCAAGGAAGAATGGCTCGAAAAACTGCCGCCTTATCAGGGTGGGGGCGAGATGATTGACAAGGTGACGTGGGAGAAGACAACGTTTGAGCGCCTGCCATTTAAGTTCGAGGCTGGCACACCAGACTATGTGGCTACCCACGGATTAGCCAAAGCCATAGAATACATCGACGCCATTGGTTTTGAGGCCATTCAGCAGCATGAGCAGGAATTGACCTGTTACTGCATGGAGCAACTGCAGACCATTGACGGCATGAAGATTTATGGCCCTGCAGAGGGACGAGATGCTGTTGTGAGTTTCAATGTAGGAGACATCCACCATCTTGATATGGGCACCTTGCTCGACCGCTTAGGCATTGCCGTCCGTACGGGTCACCATTGTGCCCAACCCCTAATGGACCGTCTCGGCATCTCTGGCACCGTCCGTGCTTCTTTTGCCCTATATAACACGAAAGAAGAGATTGACGCCCTTGTAGCAGGTATCCGTCGTGTCAGCCAAATGTTCTGACGCGACGGATGCATTCCGTGTTTTCTTTATCACGTTTTATTGATTCCCAGTAAACCCTTATGTCCTGCTCAACAAGAAGCACTTTCTTTCTGTTCTTTAGAAATGATAATGCCTCGTTTGCCACAATCTTCATCATCCACCCCTTGAAGGCCTTTTCGCTTCGATAATCCATAGTGGTGACTGATGTGAATATCTTGATAAAACTATTCTGCAGCACATCCTTTGCGTCGTTTTCGTCAGGCACATAACGATAGCAGACCGATGAAAGCTCCTCGACATACATCTGATAGAGCTGGTTCATCGCTCGTTGGTCTTTTTTTCGTATGCGTTCAACGAGTTGTCCGACCATTAATAACCCTCGCGTCTACATTAATAATATGGGTTTACTTGGAATGTATTTGAGTCCTTCGTTGTCGGAATACTGGAAATTATAAGTGCCGCTTTTCAGTTCTTGACCATCAAGATAGAAGACGGTGTTTTTATTTGGCTCGCCATTGGACTTCCACTCAAAGCTATTCTTATAAGAAAGTACAGTTTGATGGCCATCAGGCAAATTAAGGGTGATTTCACGCTTGTCAATGTTCTCCATACCGTCAAATTCTCCAAACACCAACTCATAGTTCTTGTGATCCTCCCAGTATTTTCGCAGAACCAGACCATAGAAGTTTGGCATATAAAACCTAGTCTGAGCCTTGCCATACAGCCTCTCATAGTATTCGTGTTCTGTAACTACAGGATACGTTTTGCCTTGATAGCTGACGGTAATGTCTTTGATAAGATTGTTCTGAAAAGTGGAGTCGAGCAGGTCGTGGCCCTCGCTGTCCGTTATGATAATGTAAAACTCAACGGGCGTAATATCCCAAAAAAGATCATCGCTATTTTCACTGTCGCAAGCCGAAAAGAGACATACAGCCAGCATCAAAATGATAGTTTTTTTTAATCGTTTCATCGCTTATTTGATAAATGTTTCTGCAAATAAAACACGGAAACTTGAAAATCTTGTATGGAAATCAAAATCTTTAACTATTTTTATACAATCTATATCAACCAGTGAAACAGGTACCAGTCCCGTGTTTCATGTTTTTTCTCATCTCTAATGAAGGACGCCGTTGTTTCCTTTAACGTTGGAAACATCCACCATCTGGATATGGGCACCCTGCTCGACCGCTTAGGCATTGCCGTCCGCACGGGTCACCATTGTGCCCAGCCCCTGATGGACCGTTTAGGCATCTCAGGCACCGTCCGTGCCTCCTTTGCACTTTATAACACCAAAGAAGAAATCGACACTCTTGTAGCCGGCATCCGTCGCGTCAGCCAGATGTTCTAGCGTGGATTAGTTGCGAGGGCTGGCCGTCTGGAGGAGGCAGTGGCGGATGCCGAGGTAGTCTTGATAACCCATCAGCCAAATCGGTATCGGTTTAGAATCGCTATTGCGGACGATTCTGCCGTCTGGTGAAACGATACAATAGGCGTCCAAGGCATTGCTGATGCCCATGGTTTTATTGAAATTCTTGATCCAGTCCATGCGGCTTGACATTTTGTAATAATAATGCTCGCCTTGCAGTTTCGTAAAATATCGCAGCCAGTTAGCATTTTCCCACCCAGCATATTTGGACTTCAGGTTCAGATTGCTATTATAGACATTCACCCACACTATATCAAGGTCAGCCAATTCATGTTGTAATGGTAAAATTACATGATTCAAAAACGTCGGGTTGACCCCTCGCCAAAAACTGACGAAGATAGTATGTCCACGATAGCGTTCACATAGTGTCTGGAAGACCAACGAATCTGGAATGCCCTGTAATGTATCACCGACGATTACCTTCCCATCCAATCTGTTATATTCCTCACGGAAGATATCCTGCCACGCCAGCAACCATTGTTGATAGGCAGGAGGAAGATTGGCCAACGTTTCAGCAATCTCGTCACTGTCGAGCAACATGAACTCTCTGCTCATCCTATCCTGTAGCTTCCAAACGGTTTTCTCACGTTCAATAAAAGGCGGGAGGAGGGTATTTACACGAATGCTGAAATCTAATAAATCACTCAGGTTTGGACAGTAGATCATCTTTGGCTCCTTCACGAGACGCTCAAGGGATTCTAATTCCGCAACCACCGCATCGCGCTGCCAGGCAATCAACTTCTCTTTGGCTTTTGGGGATTCATAGGCCTCGTTTTCCAGTTCCTTTGGGGGGAACGTAAATACTCGTATCGCTGTTTGAATCTGCCAGCAAAGTCTGACCAGTTCCTTCATGGCTGGGGACCATTGCTCATCAACCTTCATGGAGTCGAGTTCAGCCATCCGCAGTTCCAGTTGTTTGGTAGGCTGCATCGCCTGTATTTCCTTATAACGTTCCCACTCTTCTTTGTCCGTGAAGATGTTTGCGAAGTACTTTACGATGAAATCTATATTATAAAAAAACAAATGCTCGTTCAGCTCATTGGCCAATTGCGCCAAGGGACCCTTCGTTATGTAGAGTATGGTGCTGCTGTTGGGCTTATTATTCATATACCGATAGTTTATCTCACGCATATTGAAATAAACTTCAGTCTCTGTGTCTGGTCCTACATAGACAATACCCTTACCTCGTTGATAAGGTTCAAATGTCAGCGAGACAGGTGTGATGTGGGCAACTGGTATGCGGAAGGTAAAGTCACCTGTAGGCGATACCTGAGCACAGAGCGTATCACCATATTGATGTGGTGATGAGTTCGGCTGACGAAATACGAGTGTCATCTGACTGCACATATTAGGTCTGTAGTCCATCAGATGCCCTTTAATGGTAGCCCATCCAAAACGAAAGTCCATATTGGGCAATGTGTCTTGCTGAGCCATGATTTCTTTCATTCGTCCCTCTATTTCCTGTGGTAACTGAGAGGGTGGCAAGGGATTGCCATCAAGACGCATGCCGAATATGCCTTGATTGTAAAACAGAGGATCAATCATGTCTACTTCTGTCACATCAACAGGCAATGGCGGAAATACGAATTGTACTTCAAACACATTCTTACCAATATCATCAAATGTCCTCGGCTCGTCTAGATGGATAGTATTATCTGAAATCATTTGACGGAGGGGATAGGTGCGGCCTTTCATGTCTCTTAGGCAGGTCTCATGGCTGAAGAAGATTGCGTTCTCATCCCTTTTTGCGATATGCAGATAGAATACGGTTGCCGTATCATTTATGATAACGGAGTCTGTCCTCAGAAGAGCGAGCATATTTTGATATATGCTTTCAGGCTTTACTATGGTGCGTTCTGAGGCCGTAGCCTGACAGACAGCAACAACAATCATAATAGACAAAAGCAATAATTTTCTCATCATCGTTTTTTTGTTTAGTCATTAATAAAATCAACGGACAGGACAAAATGCGCATCAGAAAGCTCTCCATAGCGGCGGGCAGGAGTCCATTGAGGCATCTGCTCTACGATTTTGGCAGCCTCATGGTATGCCTCTCTGTCGCCACGAACCAGTCCGATGTTATCTATTGTCCCGTCTTTCCTGATGCGGAACTGTACATAGGCCCGTTTGCCTGCCAAAGAAGCATCATTCTCTAAAGTCCGAGCCACATGCTGTTGTAAAAAAGTCCGCAACGCAGACATACCACTAGGAAATTCGGGAGCGATGTCAAAGTTTTCGTTCCGATAGACAGCGTTGACATAGTCCACGGAAGAAAGGCTGTCTGCTGTAGTTTCCTTGACTACTGGAATCTCTTCTGACTCAGCGGATTGCATATCGGTCGCATCGGATGATGGAACACTTTCAGGTCGCTGGTCAGGCAGAGGACTTGGCTTTGGTATCTCCACAGCCTTCTCGGTTCCCTCCACTATTTCCTCTACCTTTTCGTTCAGTTTTGGTGTGGCAAAAGCCGTCAACACAACGAGTGTCATAGGCAGGACATATAGTACCTTACTGCGGAGCCAAGGACTTGATTTGGGATGATTCATCATATAGATGCGCTTCTTGATGAGGCTGTGGGTGAAGTTGTTGGCAAAAGCGTAGGAAGTATTTGCCAAGGCCTTTTTCACAAGGAGCGCCTGATAATTGTGCAACGAAATGCCTTGATGCAGAACATAGTCATCAGCCTCATATTCATGCACATCGCGAAGACTACGCCCAAGCAGATAGGCAATGGGATTCCACCATTGTACAGTTTCTACAAGCGTCAGAAACAAGATGTCCATTGAGTGAAGATTGAGAATATGGGCTTTCTCATGCAGAAGAATCTCACGGCCAAAAGGCTTGTAGTCACTCTCGCTGATAACAATACTCCGCATCCAACTAAAAGGTGACACATCATCGATATGACAATAGACAGTAGCATGATCGCTTTTATCTGTCCACAGACAACCGCCATGAATAATCTGGCTAATTCGGAACAATTGCCCAAGACGAATACAAAGCGTAAGACTTATACCTATTATATATACAAGCACAAGAATGCCTAACCATGAAGTTGTCCGACTTGTTGCACCCAATGACATCGGAGTCGTTTCAGCTTCCTGTGTCATTAACATAATACGATGCTGCATCTCATAGACAACAGGTTGGTCGGGTGTTGCCAACAAAGGGATGTCAACCATTGGCAACACCAAAGACAGCATGAGAATCATAAGTAATGTGATACGATTCATGCGGAAGAAACTCTCCTGTCTCAGCATCAGCGTGTAAGGCAGATAGAGCAAGGTCAACACAAGGGCAGACTTGATGCTATAAATAAGTAGTGCCATCATAAAGCATCCTCCTCCATCAATTTCAAGAGTTCCTTAATATCATCCGCAGAGATATGTTCTTCCTTCACGAAGAAACTGAACATCGACTTGAAGCTATTGCCGAAGAAATCGTCCTTCACCTCTTCCATCACCTGACGACGATATTTCTCCTTGGTGATAAGGGGTGTATAGATGAGCAGTTTGCCAGTTCCTTTCTTATGCTCTACAAATCCTTTTTGGGTCAGGATTTTCAGAAAGGTGGCGATGGTTGTGTAGGCAGGCTTCGGCTCTGAATAATGTTCCAGAATGTCGTTGACACACGCCCCTTTTTCTAAATCCCACAGGACGTTCATCACCTGCATCTCACCTTTGGTTAATGTCTGCTGTTTCATACTCAGTTGTCTTCATTATTTGACTGCCGCAAAATTACTAAGTTTTTAAAAATCTAAAGTCTTAGTAATCGCAAATCTTTCAAAATCAGCGATTCTTTAACTTTCATTATTAGTAATTCATCGGCAATTATTAGTAATTAACGCACGGTACGACCTTAAGTACTGCCTTCGTCCTGTCACATCTGTGAGGGATAAGGGGTCAATACTTTTGGAGTAATCGGAAATACTCCAAGAGTATTCAAAATTTCTTTCGGAGTAATAATTCAAGCAGAAACCCTAGGAAATTTCAGCACCGTCCCGCTTTTCATTTTTTGTTATCGTTTTCTTTGTTTATTCAGAATTAATTGTTAAATTTGCACCCAGAATTAGTAAATAGACAATCATTATGGAGACAAAGGAATCTACATATACACAAAGAACTCCTGAAGAAATCAGGGCATGGTTCTATCGTGCAAAAGCTCGAATCGCCGCTCGTGAAGAAAAGATTAGGGCAATGTATGCCGAAGAACTGCACATGAAAGAAGAAGCAGAGAAGAAACATGTTTATGAATTGGAGCCAGCTTAATTCATGAATAGACTTGAAATTGCTTTTATCAATGTTTTTTCTCCATACAAAGTCTGGAACAGGGGTGAGGTTCTTTATTTTGAAACGGACAAAGGATGTAGATATGCTATCGATTTTGAAATAGAAGAACATCCGCTTTTTCAGGCCTATTGGTTTAATCTCACCAACCTTGACCATATTGCGTCGCCTAATGATTTTAAAATCATGCAGACCGTGTTTTGTGTAATAGACGAGTTCTTCCGCACAAATCCTGACATATTGCTTTACATGTGCAGCACAGCTGGTGAGCAACAAGCACAGAGAGCAAGACTTTTCTCTTATTGGTTTAATAAGGCAGGACAACAGGAACGCTATTATTTTAGAACTGTTGAGGTGAAAGGAGAAGAACCAGGAACCAAAGAGTACATTGCGATTATCATCCCACGAAATCATCCAAAAGCAGAAGAAGTCCTTGCTGTTTTTGACAAAGAAACTGGGATGTTCAACGCGATGAAGCCCTAATTCGTTCACTATACACATAAGAGATTAGTCCGTCCCGACGGACTGCCAGTTCGCTCCTTACGGACTGCGAGTCCGAAGCCTTCGGACTGGGAGTTTGCATTAATCGGACTGAACGCAAGTCTTAGGTGATTAACTTTCCTGATTCTGTAGACGCTTTTGTTATTGTCATACCGAATCGATAGACACAAGCGAAAAAATCAAGGAATCGAAAATGTCCCTCACATACTCACATGACCCCTCTCAAAGGCCGATGTATAAAGGGCTGAAGGCATGTGAGGGACATTCGTTCTCCCTCACGTCTCCCTCACATTTTTGGAGCTCGCCACTCACATTTTCATTTTATTGCAAAATTTGAGCGAAAATGAAATGTTAAATCGTCGGATTTTAGCCAAATTATTTGCAAACAGCAAAATAATTTTTGTACCTTTGCAGAGCATTTCAAAAAAATGCAAAGCTGGATAACAGAAATCATGGATAACACAAGAAAAACACCATGAAAAAACCAGCCAATAACAACATTATTAACAATCTTCGATTAACAAAAAACTATGGAAGTAAAATCCTTAGTGGTAGTTGAACAGCCCCAAAATGTTCAAACAGCGAGTGTGCTCATTATCGAGCAGTTTCTTAACGACAATTACCGTCTGCGACGTAACGTACTGAGCGGAAAGGTGGAATTCAAGGCGAAAGCCGAGCTGACAGCCGACTACCGTCCGCTGACGCAGGAAGCCCTGAACAGCATCATTATCCAAGCCCTTCGTGAAGGGCTGGACGAGTCGTGTAACCCCAAGGCCGACATCACTATGTATGTCAACTCTGAGGAGGTAAGGATGTACAATCCCGTTTTGGCATTCCTGAACGACCTGCCCCAGTGGGACGGACAGAACCACGTAGCCCGCTTGTTCAGTCGCATTCCTGGCATCAGCTCTGAACAGCTCGCGTACCTTAGTATATGGTTACGCTCGGCTGTGGCCCACTGGTTGCAACTCGACACGATGCACGGCAATGAGGTGGTACCTGTATTGATTGGTGCTCAGGGGTGTGGCAAGACGACGTTTCTACGCAGGTTGCTACCCCTTCAACTTCGTGAGTACTATCTTGACCACCTGAACCTGTCGAACAAGTTCGATAAGGAAATGGCGCTGACCAACAATCTGCTGGTGAACCTTGACGAGCTCGAGGCCATCCGTCCCAGTCAGCACGCTGCCTTGAAGCAGACCTTGTCAAAAAACAAGGTGAACGGACGTCCCATCTTTGGCAAGGCTCAGGATGACCGTCCCCGCTATGCCTCGTTTGTGTCGACCACCAACAATCCACATCCGCTGACGGATGCAACAGGCAGTCGTCGCTACATCTGCCTGACTATTCCCAAGGGTCAGTACATTGATAACGCTGGTGACATTGACTATGAACAGTTGTATGCTCAGGTGTTGTATGAAATCCGCCAGTTGGAGGCTCCCTATTGGTTCAACAATGAGGAGGTAGCCCGTATACAGCAGCTGAACCTTGCCTATATGCAGCAGAAAGACATAGCAGAGATGGTGAAAGCCTGTTTCCGCAAGCCTGCAGACGGCGAAAAGGTGAAGTCGCTGAATACGACGGAGATGCTGGAGATTATTCGCGACGAGTATCCTAACGTGACTGTGACGACGAAGGCAAAGGTTGAGTTGGGACGTGCACTCGTCAGCCTCGAATACGAACGGAAGGATCATAGTCATGTAGCCTATTACAAAGCCGTTCCGTTAAGGGCTGCGTGAGGGCAAGGGACTGAAAATGTGAGGGTGACGTGAGGGAGAACGAATATCCCTCACGTGCCTTCAGCCCTTTATACATCGGCCTTTGAGCGGTGTCATGTGAGTATGTGAGGGTAAAAATGAAATTCAACTAAAAAAACAAGAAATCATGAGTATTGCAAAAGAATTATTGATTAAGAAAGCCAAGGAAGGCTACACCGTTTGTTATGTCAATGAGTGCCCGTTGCGCACTCAGTGTCTGCGATGGCAGGTAGGGCAGCATGTGCCCAACACCAAAAGCACCTACTGCTGCGTCAATCCGCACTTCGAAGGTGTGGCGACTGACAATTGCCAGATGTATCGCAGCGACCAGAAAGTACGCTTTGCCAAAGGCATGACGCATATCTTCACGAGTGACATGCCTAAACGTGTGGAGCCCGCTGTCCGCTATGGCATCATCAGGCTAACCAACCGCACCTACTACTTCGAGTACCGCAACGGTACGCGCCTCATTCCCCCAGCCCTACAGGAAGCTATCCGCAACCTGTTTCGAGACAACGGATGGACAGAAGAGGTACAGTTCGATGGCTATGTAGAGGACTACGATTGGTGATGTCTACTTCTCTTGCCAAAGAATTTGGTGATATAGAATATTATGTGTACTTTTGCAGGAGAAAAAGAAAAAAGAGCGATGTTAGAGAGCTGTTATTATCAAGGAAAGGTAGAAGCAGGCTGTGATGAGGCTGGTCGTGGCTGTCTGGCTGGTAGTGTGTATGCTGCTGCTGTGATATTGCCAGAGGATTATCAAAACGAATTGTTGAACGATTCAAAGCAACTGACAGAGAAAAAGCGCTATCAGTTACGGGAAATCATCGAACGCGACGCTGTGGCTTGGGCTGTGGGTGTTGTCACACCAGAAGAAATCGATAAGATGAATATCCTGAATGCTTCCATTCTTGCTATGCATCGTGCCTTGGATCAACTGAAGGTGCGCCCAGAGGCAGTCATCGTGGACGGCAACCGTTTTAAGAAATACAAGGATTTGCCCCACACCACCATTGTCAAGGGCGACGGCAAATATCTTTCTATAGCTGCAGCTTCGATTCTGGCTAAGACCTATCGTGACGATTATATGAACCGTTTGGCAGAGGAATATCCACAGTATGACTGGCTGTCAAATAAGGGCTACCCGACAAAGAAGCATCGTGAAGCCATCCGTCAGTACGGCATCACGCCTTATCATCGTAAAACGTTTAATATGCTGGGAGACGGTCAGCTATCGCTGAAGTTTGAGGGCTGATGTAAGATGGATGATGTAAGAAGGAAGAGGGAAGGGTTAATTCACAGTGGCACGCAACGAATTGAAGACACGGCGTTTCAGGTTTTCTGCCTGTTCGGGTGTCAGCATGTCGCAGTCGTCTAAATGCATGAGGATATCGTAAGCTTTCAGGTAAGCTGAACGAATCTGAGGTGCAGCAGATAAATAGGAAGTCCAGTAGGATTCCTTATCTGGTACGCAATCCATCACGTAACGGATGAAGTCATCGTCACACAAGAATTGCTCGACCTTTGTATAGATGGTTTGTTTCATGTACCTCGTCGTTAAATAGCTTACTGATAGCTATTATAAAGACGGAACACATGCTAAAATGTCATCACCTCTTTCCTCTTACTTCTTACCTCTACATCGCCGCTTCTCTAAGTTTCAGCATGCCACGATGCATCAGATTGCGTACAGAGTGATAGTTCATCTTCATGATGTCACAAATCTCGTCGTATTTGCGCTCTTCCAGATAGTAGAGCGTAATGGCTTGGCGCTGGCGGCGTGTGAGATGGTTCATCAGGTGGGCAACTTGAGCCGTCTGCATCAGTTCACGCTCTGTATTGAGATAGTCGTATTCCACATCCTCAGAAGCACGCCGGTAATCGTAACACTCCACTTCGCCATCGTCCATAAAGGTGTTGCGACGGAATTCGTCAAGTAGTCGGTTCTTTAGCGAGATGAGGAGATATGAACTCAGATTATTGATGGTATGCTTTTCGTTTCTTTTGGTATAAACCTTGACAAACACGTCATGAATACAGTCTTTTAGTAATTCCTGATTTTGGGTTAGCTTCATGCCGTAATTGTACAGACTTTGCACATAAAGGTCATATAATTCTGAAAAAGCATGATCATTACCAGCACAAAATTCTGCTGCTAACTGCTTGGCTCTTTCTCTCAGGCATTTTTGTTCTGAGGTCAAAGCAACTTGTTGCCGACGATTAGTTTCCATCATCAAAATTAAGTAGTAGTTTTGTTTTGCTTGCAAAGATAAAGGAAAAAATAGAAATAGCAGCAAAAAAAAGTATTAAAAAATGAAAAACGAACAAAATAGTCGCTTTTCCTTTTCTTAATTATTTCTGCCTGAGCCAGAATAAGCCCTTTTCGGATAAGTTGCCTTGATGTTTTTGTGGACTTAACTTACCGCTTCTCATGTCGATTTTTACGATTTTCAGCTTTTTGTCGACAGGTAAAGTGTTGTCACTATCATTATAGATAAGCTCGTTCTGCGGACCATAGAGGCGATAGATGCCTTTTGAGGTCTGCGAGTTATCAACCTGCATAGTGGCTATGGCCTTCAGGAGTGCTTCGTCCTTAACGGGGATAGCAGTACACGACCCACCAGCCATCAGCGAGGCCCAAGCCATTTCGGGTGCTTTCTGGGCAGAATAGACAACAGCCTTGTCTGGATACTGTATGCGATATTCGGACACAGCACGATAGACATCCTCAAAGCGGGCACTGCCTGTGCGTATCTTACGCATATACTGACGTTGGGCCATATTGACGCCGCCAGGAGGTGCATACTCGCCTTTGTTATGGTAGAACCACTGCTCGATGTCGATGATATCAACGACCTTTGAGCGCTTGGGGTCTTTCAGAATAGCGTCTTGCACATCCTTGTTAACAGCCAAGTCGACTAAAACTTTTCCGTTTTCCTGTTCCCATTCAGCAATCACGTCGAGCCAAAACTGGACGAAGTGCAAAGGACCCGTGAACTCTTCGCCTATGGAATGGATGACGTTAGGCAGTCCCTTGAAAGCATCCAGTGACTGGCGAATGTACTGACGGTGCAGTTCACGCAGGGTTGGATTAGTGGTATCATAGAACAGCGTAGCCGTAAAGATACGCTTGTCGCCAGTGAAGTTGACAGGCTCCAAGAATGGCGTGTTGTTCACGTTGTTAGCTGTACGCCACGGGCAATCCACCCAATGGGCACCAGCCTCTAAGATATTATGCTGGAAATAATGCTGGTTTTTCAGCATCATACCAATAGGCTCCGTTTTCTTGGCGAATTGCTGCAAGCGCCAGAAATACCATTTGTTGAGAGTGGTGAGGTCGTATTTTGACATACCGTCCCAAGCTTTGTTCTGAGCAGTGGCAGCCCCCGTACGGGCGAAGGGCTGTTCGTAGAAGGGTGCCCAGGCATCGCCATCCTTACGACGGATGCGTTCGTGGTCATCACGACGACGATCCGTCCAAAGACCATAGTTCTGGCTGAACAATAGGGTATTCGTGCGCTGCATCCAAGTAACCACACTGTCAATGCGGTCAGTGCCACCCGTACCTTCCTGACCAGGAACGAAACGCGTCAATGCTGGTTTTGCTTTTGCCATTGAAGCATCGATGGCCTTACCGTTCCACCAAGGCGTTTGGTGCTTGCTACCAACGAGCAAGACACCGTCTTTCGTGAGCCAGCCATTAGCTACAGAGTAGCGGGCCTGACTAGTTTTACTAGTTCTACTAGTTCCACTAGTTCCACTAGTTTTGCTAGCCCCCCCAGCTTCACTGGCCACATCCAGCCGGGCAACCTCTATCCATTGCAGCAAGGTCTGACGGGGCTTCATAGCTTCCTCAGCCATGATTCTTGCTTCCTCAATGGTAGGCGAACTGCTACCATTAAGGTCACGTTCCAGCACACGACACTGTTGCGAGACATCATGTCCAAGGCGCTTTTCCAGTTGCGAGGCGAAAAGCGAATAGGGCTTGACATGCTCGTTCATCTCAGTATATTCGCCATTACCTTGTATTTGTCCCCAACAGCCACGAGAATAATTGCGATTCAGCGAATCGGGCGAATAGCAGAACAGTCCTGATGCCGTACTCTGCCACATGGTGCTATTGGCAGTGCTCCAACCAGCACCAAACTTTTCCAGTTCCCAGTTTTTGAAGACGATATCATTACCATCGATATTGACGATATCAAACAAGATACCTGGTGCCCATGAAGAGATGGCACCACTGGGACCATAACTCTCATAGCTCTCGCACTGCACGAAAGCATTAGGACCAGCAGCCGTATGACCTACGGCAAAGTCGTTGATACCGTGCTCAGAATAACAACGTTGGAAGAGTGTCATCTCGCCAAATGTCAGAAAAGTGCGGCGACGGTAACCACCAATCTCAGAGACAGGATGCTGCGAAATACAGTCTTCTACGGTAATCTGTTGGGCAGATTTTTGGAGAACAACTGCCGAGCCTGCGAAATGCTGGAAGTTAACCATACGTACCCAGCAGTTTTCTGCCTCAGCCACGTAGATACCGTCCCAACAATGGTCTTCGTCCAAAGGCCGGGCATGGTCGTAATCAGATTCCAACGACAGATTCTCTATACCACATTCAGAAATCAGACCTTTGTTTTCATAGACGATGGCTTTTGCACCACCCCAGCGTTGTTCAATACTACAAGTAATAGGTGCGTTCAGGGTAATTTGGTTGCCATTGACTGCTGTTATCTGACGGTTCCAACGCAGGTCGATATCGCCAGGATGCCATGCCCAATAGCCCATACGCTTACCACCACCAAACGAGGCGCAATCTAAATAGTCTATCCATTCTTGGGTAGATGGACGGCATATCATGACTCTGTCATGAGCGGTGAGCGGTGAGAGATGAGCGGTGAGAGAGATGCTAAGTGCACCAGGTTTGACGTCAGCCACGTCAAAAGTGCCCTTGGTCACAACATCGCGCGTACCTTCTATATATATAGCAGCACCACGATCATACCCAGTCTTGCGCAGAATAGTTTTCCCACGTCCTGCGCCACGCAGCACAACCCCACTGGTACGGATGCGTAGGGACTCGTTAATCGTAAAAGTTCCTTCACCCAACAATACGGCCCCACGAAAGCCCGTCTGCTTGTCTGGCTTTTGCTGACTTACCCAGTCTATAGCCTGCTGTATCAAAGCTGCATCATCTTGACCAGTTGGTTGTATATAGGCAGCGACCTTTGTTGAAGGAATGGGTTGTTCAGAACAATGGTAGCCACAATAGGAATAATCCAAAGGCACAGCCTGAGCCCAGGCTGTGCAAATGAGGAATGAGAAATGAGAAGTGAGAAATGGGGAATGACAAATGAGAAATGCCAAAACCATTACCCTCCATCTCTTATTTATTGTAGTCCATTGTTTCATGTGCGGCGCCTTCATTTCTTATTTCTCATTTACATTTCTCATTTTTCATTTGGAACGCTCTGCGTTCCTTTTCATCCAAGCGTCGCGCTCCTTCTTCAAGTCATAGCCACGAGCCGAAAGCCAGTTATTAGTGCGTCCACGATATTTGTCGAACCAGAAGTGTTTACTTTTGGAGTCGGCAGCATCCATGGCGTATTCGCGGGCTTCCTTGAGCCAGATAAGGATTTGCGTCTTTTCCTCGTCTGTCAATGTTGGAATCATTTCCAGCTGAGCCTGATAGTCGCGCTTCAGTCGTCCGTACGTCATACCATCCTTTACAGCATCAATCTGCTCTTCATTCAGATAGAGTGCCAAGGCCGAGGCCAATTCGAAGTGATGCTTGTAGAGTTCGGCCTGCAGGGCATCCTGTTGACTCTTGTCGTATTTCGCATGGATGTCGTTGAGCAGAAAGTAGCGGTTGGCAATGATGTTGCGCACGTTTTCTGCCTTCTTGGCATCAGTCAATTGCAGGCCGTCAACAATTTTCTGGGCACGTCCCTTGATGGTTTCTACGTATTGAGGGTCCTGCCCTTCAGTCTTGAGGGCAACCGTTTGCGCCCCTACAGGGCTAAATATAAAATATAAAAGAAAAAATATAAGTGCCTTTTTCGTTTCCATATACTCTACTTTTTTATTTATTATTTTATATTTAGGGTGTCGCCCGCACTACATTAGTTTACCTTTGGCAGCCAACGTATCGTAGTTGTTGTTCAGATTGCGCCAGTCCGTCTTGGTCTGCGGATTGATGCCGTTGATATACTTCTCAATATTGGTATAGCCATCGCCATTGCAATCCTTCACAGCATCAGAGGGGTCGTTTGGATTCAGGCCATATTGCTTCTCCCACTCGTCAGGCATACCGTCGCCATCCGTATCGACGTAGGGCTCCCAGGCCTTGTATTCAGGATAGCCGCCCATCTGACGAGGATCGGTAATGATGCCCTGCTTGTAAGAGTCCTGAGGCAGACGACGATACTTGAAGAAGCCCTGCTCGTTCTGTGACTTTTTGTGCAGGCCCCACATGTCACCGTATGGATTCTGCTTGACACCTGTTTTCTTCTCAATCTTGGCCAGCTCCTTCTCGTAGTCCTTCACGTAGTAAGCCTGTCCTGTACGAACCTCTTCACAGATGCGCTGGTCAACAATATCACGACAGGGGATGGTGGCACCAGCATTCGAGAGTACCCACTCGAAGGCCTGTTCAGTACCCATAATTTTCAAGTAAGGCATCTCGAAGGGTTCGTTCGAACGCATCAGCGCCAGTTCCGTCTCGTCCATCTCGCCATCCTTGTCGGCTGTCTGAATACCACCATTCCAGTTGTCCTTGGTCACTTCGGCATTGCCCTCCATGATGTTACCCACAGCATAGACGCGACCAAACTGCTTATGGGGAAACAGACCTTGCGAACGACTTTCAGACTTGACGATACGGCGTCCCACAGGCGTGTCGGTTGGCGTCAGAGGTCCTGGCTTATAATAGTTGTTGATGAAGTTCGACATGGTAGTAAACTCACCACCATCAGCCGTGCGATGTACCCAGTTGTAAACAACGTTGTTGATGTAGTTGAATACGCCACCCCATCCGATAGAAGGGTTACGACCTGTATTGTCAGCCCAGAGGTTGCGCATGAAGGTAGTATTCTCACCACCGATAGTTGAGCCAAAGGCATGGTTCCAAGTGTCAAGAGCCTTGGCAGAAATGGTGTTCTGGATGGTTACATTGACGGTAGGTTCCTTGCGCATGGGCTTACCATCGTGCATATCGAACATGTGACGATAGAACGAGATGTTCTCATCCAGTCCCCACTCGCAAGAGCAGTGGTCAATCATGATGTTGCCCACAGGGTTGCCACCAAATGAGTCCTCACGATTGGTAACCAACGTCTCACCACGACGGAAACGCATGTGGCGAACTATCACGTCGTGTGTATCAACCTGAAATGACTCGCCTGCAATGATGACGCCATCGCCAGGAGCCGTCTGTCCAGCAATGGTGATGTAAGGAGCACGTACATAGATGGGCGACTTCAGGCGAATGATACCACTGACGTTGAACACAACGATGCGGGCACCACCCTGTTCGCAGGCCCAGCGGAATGAACCAGGACCATCATCGTTCAGGTTGGTAACGGTGAGCACCTTGCCACCACGTCCGCCAAAGGTGTACATACCACCACCCTCAGCTCCAGGGAATGCAGGAATCTTAGCCTGACGCAAGTCGTAGGGACGAGCAGCCCAGGGAACATAGGGGCGTCCTGCTTTAGCTTCTTCAATGACAATAGGGAAAGCCACTGCCCATGCGGAATCGCTATGAGCCTTCCATTGCTTCTTCTGTTGTTCGATCAGTTGCTTAGCCTCATCGGTCAGCTGTGGATACTGTGCGCTGGCTGTTAGACAAAAAAAGCCTGCAACAGCCATCATTAAAATTTTCTTCATATTCCGTTAGTTTTTAATATTTGCTGTTATTAAGACGTTTAGAAAGCTTAAATGTCTATTCGATAAACGTTTTTTAGCATACAAATTTGGCATTTTACTTGCTAATTTGTACCTTTGCAGTCATGAATAGACTTAGCATACTGCTGATAGCACTATTACCACTGACTGTTGAGGCCCAAGATACCACTACGGTAAAGGGACAACAGTTAGAGGAAGTCATTGTCAATGCCAACAATGCACAGCGCAGAATTGGTTCAGTGCAGATAGGAGCAGAACAGATACAAATGAAGGAACTCACCTCGGCACCTGCTTTGTTTGGCGAGGTGGATGTGATGCGTTCGTTACAACTGTTACCTGGAGTGAAGGCTGAGAGTGATGCCTCCAGTAGTTTCCAGGTGCGTGGTGGAACAGCTGCCCAGAATAATATCCTTTATGATGAGGCTCCTGTTTATAACATTGGTCATTTAGCAGGCCTCTTCTCAACCTTCAACGATAATGCGTTGGCAACAGCTACTCTTTACAAAGGTTTGGTGCCAGCCCAATATGGTGGTGCCTCTTCATCCGTCTTAGACATTACCAGTCGTACAGGTCGCTCAGACCGATGGGGTGGTAACATCAGTATAGGATTGCTTTCAGCCAAAGGTTCGATAGAAGGACCTATAGTGAAAGACAAGTTGGGACTGTTGTTTAATGTACGACGTTCGTATGTGGACCTGTTTCTGAAGTTGACAGACAAATATCGCGACAACTCGCTTTACTTCTTTGACACCAATCTGAAATTGGACTATAAGATAAATGAGCGTAATCGTCTGTTCCTTTCTTTCTTTGCAAGTCACGACAAGACTGCATTGACAGATATGGTGGATATGCAGTGGACCAACCTTGCAGGTAGCCTGTCTTGGCTTCATCAGTTTAGGGGACAATCTACTTCGCAGACTACCTTGTTCGCTTCTTCTTATGACACAGACAATGGTATCAACATCTTAGGGCTCAACATTGCCTATTTAGGTCATATCCGTCATGCAGGATTGCGCCAGAACTTTCGTTTGGTCTTTGGCAAACATGAGTTGAACGCTGGTCTCCAGACAATGCTGACGGATGTGAAATCAGCAGAGTGGACACGTATGTATAACCATGAAAAGGAGCAGCGAAAGGCATGGGATAACAGTGCCTGGGTGAATTGGCAATACAGTCCGATAGACAGATTGTCCTTCTCTGCAGGTGTCCGCTTCACCGCTTTCTCAGCCTTGGGAGGTCCTTACTATTATGATATTGACGAGAAAGGTAACATCACATGGCTTTATAAGCGAACAAAGAATCTCCCTGTGAAGACGCACATTACTATAGAGCCTCGTTTGAGCATGGTGTTCCAGCCATCAGAACAATGGAGTGTCAAGGCTGGATATAGTCGTACCTCGCAGAACATCCATGCACTTCGCAGTCAGAGCACTACCACACCTTTCGACCGTTATACCATCAGCACCAATCTGGTAAAGCCTGAGGTTGCTGATCAGGTGAGTTTGGGTGTGTTCTACATGACGCCTTTGCAAGATTATGACTTCTCGCTGGAGGGCTATTATCGTCATGTGGATAATGTGCTCGACTATCGTGATGGCATCAGCTTTGCCTCAGCCATTGAGATAGAGCGCTTGGTATTGGCAGGCGAGGGCAGAGGCTATGGTGCAGAGTTCTGTGCTCGTAAGAATACGGGAAGATTGAAAGGATGGCTCAGCTATACGCTGTCTTGGTCGCAGACCCGCATTGATGGCATCAGTATGGGCCAGTGGTATGATGCCAACAACGATCGTCGCCATGATATCAATATTGTGGCTACATATCAGCTGAATCCTGCATGGACACTGAATGCCTCTTGGGTGTTCAACTCTGGTCAGGCGTTTACAGCACCCAGTGCCAAGTATCAGATTATCGACAACTACATTTATTATTATGCAGAGCGTAATGGCTATCGTGCACCAGACTATCATCGTCTGGACGTAAGTGCCACATGGAGCAAGAAAATCAAAGGTGGCAGATTGACGCGTGAGTGGAGCTTTGGTATCTACAATCTGTACAATCGCTACAATCCCTACCTGATTCGCTTTGAAGATAGCCAGTATGGTCGTGGTACGAAGGCTAAGCAGTACAGCCTCTTTGGCATTGTGCCTTCAGTTTCGTTCAATTTGAAATTCTAAGAGAGCAATGAGAAAAAAACTATTATATGCATTCCTGTTAACGTTGGCGTTAACTGCCTGTGAGAAGGAGATTCCTGTGGACTATCGTCAGGTAGAGCCTCTCTATGTGGCTGAGGCTATGATGAGTCAGGAAGGAACAAAAGTGGTAGTATCAACCACTCAGAATGTGACAGATAATTCAAGAAATGGCCATTATATAGATAACGCCACAGTGGTGCTCAGTAGCAAGAAAGACGATTATTCAGAGACGTTAAAGTTTAGTCGTAATGGTACCTACACCTCTACGTGGAAGGCTAAGCCAGGTTATACTTATGACATTGATATAGAGGTAGATGGCAAGCATTTTACTTCATCGTCCACGATGCAGGATGCTCCTGTTATGAAGTCTTTCCGTTTTGTATGGAAAAAGATGTTGTCTGAGAAGATTCTCTTTGGCGACCTGCATATTGAGGACACCAAAGATAAGCGCAGCTACTATTTCATGCACATCTATCGCAATGGGGTGGGCTATCGTTGGGCTGTGATGAATGATGACAAGGATCCTAATGGCGATCTCCAGCAATTGTTCCAGTGCTCTACAGAGCGCGATATGGATAAAGGTGATTCGGATGCCTTGCAGGATGGTGACAACATCAAACTGGAGATTCGATCCATCGATAAGTTGTCGTACGACTATCTTTACTCCATGCAGGTAATGGACAATGCTGGCACCAATCCTATTGCCAACTTCACGGGTGGGTGCTTAGGCTACTTCTCAGCCTACTATGTCATTTATTATCAGTGCACCTTCAAGCGTGCAGAGGTAGAGGAGGAGTAAACCGCGAACGTTATATCCTATCCAGTGTGACGATAGCCAACAGGTTACCACCATTCATGGAGAAATTGTATTCAACAACGATTTGTTTGGTTGAAAGCGAATCGATGGCCCATAGCAACACACGTTCCTTACCATCAAACTCATCGCTGACAATGCGAATCACGGAACTGTTGGCTACATAGGTTCCATGCAGAGCCTTTTCCACGATTTCCGTGTGCCACTTGCCTTCATCATCTTTGTAGGAAATCTCTTCATCGTATGTCAAGGCACATGTTCCATCCTCGTTGAAGATGACTTGCTTGTAGTTAAACTCCAATCCAGGGTCCTCTTCGGCCTTGATAACATATGAGAAAGCCCACTTTCCTGGCAAGATTTCGCTTACCATTCCGTCATCACTATCGTCCAGCTTGTCGCATCCTGTCAATAACAGGCTGCACAGCATCATCATTCCAATCAATATCTTGTTCATGGGGACAAAGGTACGATTAAGCGAGTAAAAAACCAAATAAATTTTGAGTTTTTTCGAGCGTGAGTACCTAAGAACGAAGTTCAAAGGTACGAATAAGTAAGCGAAACGCCAAATTTATTTTCATTTTCCTAGCGTTTAAATTTCCATCCCACGCTTTGCAATCTATATTTCAGGTCCTGAAACATATATTCCACGACCTGGAATATATATTCCAAGGCCTGAAAAATGGAACACATAGTATAGGAATAAAAAATAGCACTAAGAACAAGAAAATAAAGATAACGATTATGGCAAATTATGTAGTAATGGAAATGCCTGAGGGCATGAACAGCAGCAACGGCAAGGCATTCCCCAAGATGCAGGTCTATACCGAGTTCGACGACGACAAGGTGGTGGAGCTCATCAACTCCTATTCGCCTGCATTCAGCAAGGGCACCGTCAAAGGTGTGCTCGACACGCTGGCTACCGTTATGAAAAACGTACTGCCAATGGGGCACACGCTGAAGATAGACAATCTGGGTGTGTTCTCGCTGGCACTGGAGTTTACTGACAGCGAGACAGAGGATGCTGATGCAGAGACAGAAAAGACCAAATACCACCACGTGAAGGCAAGAAATGTTAACTTCAGGGTAGACCAGAAGCTGGTGGACGACATCAACAAGGAGAACACCTTCGAACGGAGCGCTGACCTCAAAGCCTCGCCCTCGCCCTTCTCACCTGAGCAAAGGCTGCAACGCGCCCTGGCATTTATCGACAAACACGGAAGCATCAGGCTGCAAGAATATGCGAACCTCAACACCCTGAGTCGCA